>JABAOC010000233.1_pt4 | contig 15166 bp, 14 predicted proteins | sample 7062161 | NCBI WGS metagenome assembly JABAOC01 (sample SAMN14538625, study PRJNA623070) | marine sediment metagenome | biome: marine biome [ENVO:00000428]; feature: marine pelagic biome [ENVO:01000023]; material: deep marine sediment [ENVO:00002113] | place: India: Gulf of Khambhat ... | reverse complement strand
GTAGACGGTTCCAGCGGCTGCTATCACTGCAAGTACTAGACCCACATACAGAGGAATTGTAAAGGTTCCTTCAACGTCTGAAATTTGAGTAATCACTGTGCCGAGGTCGGTTTCGATTGTTGCTGTGGTTCCTTCGATTGATGTTATTTCTCCTTCGATTGTTCCCAAGGTTGTCTCGATGGTGGCTATGTTTCCGTTGATAGCTGTGACATTTAGCTGAATGTCAGATATGTCTGCCTGAATTAGTCCTAGTGTTGAGCTGATTGTTGCTGTGGTTCCTTCGAGCTCTACCAATTTGGCGTCAATCGAAGTCAGGTTTTCCCTTATTATTCCTAGATCAGGTATTATGATTGTGGCGATTTTGTCTTTTATCTCTAGAAGCAGAGCGTTTTCAGTTATTGTGAGTGGTGCCGATGCTATTTCTTCCCCCTTTTGTAGTCCGAGACCAGTGCTTGCGCTGTATGCCACGACTTTGTAGATGCCCGGATTCTCTACCGGGACGATGAAGGGGTACTCGTAGACACCGTATTCGTCTGCGTATATCGCTTCAGATACGACCATTAGATCAATCAAGCTGACAACCATGTTGTCTTCTACATACAGAAGTATAGGCTGGTATGGTGGAAATCCTGAACCTCTCACGGTGACTATTGAATTTCCGGTTGTGGTGCTTGGTTCCAAGGTTAGAGTGGGAGATGGCACCAAGAATTGGGCAGTTGCGGAATTTCCGGTCTCATCAGTCGCGTTGACCATATACTCTCCGTCGGGCACTTCGGGAACAAAGAAGACCTGCATAAATGAACCGTCCGCATCCGTGGGAACAGGTGGATACATTGTCACGTTGATATTTCCAAACTCTATTGACACAGCAACGCTGGATGCAAACCCAGTTCCGCCGACCAGAGCAACGGTTGTTGGTGGTCCACTTGTCGGGCTTAACCTGACCTTTGGGAACACAGTATATGCGGTTAGAGCATAATATGTACCATCGCTTGCATTGACTTCATATGTTCCTTTAGGGACGTTGGGTATGGTAATTGTAGTGGTGAAGGAGCCAAATTCGTTTGTCTGCGGCTGCGGCCATGGTGTAACATCGGTTCCGTTGAACGTGAGTGTTATTAGGCTTACAGAGTTGAAACCATAACCCTTCACGGTTGCTTGATCATTGCCTGATCCTTCAGTGGGATCAATTTCTATCTTAGTCTCGATGGTGAATGGGGTGGAAGCGTCGTCATCCGCAGTTACATCAAGTGCCAGTACCGAGTAGGATCCGGAAGTGATGGCTGGCACTGTGATATTAACAGAATACATCCCTGCTCCATCTGCAGTTGTTGTTTCCATGAAAAGGCTGACGAAGAAGACAGATAGGTAAATTCTCACTTCTCCGTATGGTGTAGCGTCGTCCCCGGAAACCAACACACTGGTTCCAGGTGTTCCGCTGGTTGGCGAGACTGATACCGTTATTGGGTTTGCTCTAACTGGTGACATCATTAGCGCAGAGGCAATCATTACGCTGACAAAGGCTAATGCGAAGGTCATAGTGTTTGCTTTTTTCCTTAGGCGCGGTTTTTTCAACATTTTCTTTCGACCTTGGCTTTCAGAGAGCACCAAAATCTTGATAAGAATTATGAACGAGGAATAAGTATTCAGAATAGATACTATTGCTGCGTGCATGAATTTATTGGCAAGTGCACGTGCAGAATCAGAAACATGTAACTTCTCCTACGAACCCCGTGCAATTTCACACCTTTATGCAAAAGGGCAAGACTCACAACCATGTGACGCGCGTATTGACATAACAGATACGTATATCCTTGGTAATCAGCAAACCTTTTAGGTGAAGGGTCGGAAGTAGGTAGGCACGCATCCCAAAGGAGGAAGCGTGCTTTTTGAAGACACATAACAAGAAGCTGCGTCCTTTCTTTTGGATGAAACCAGAGCAAACTAAGTTAGAGGTGGTGTAGGTTAAATGCGAAGGTCGAAGCTTGAAGTGCAAATAGACATCCTGAAGGTCCTAGCTCGTCAGGGGCCGTTGAAGCTCACTCACGTCATGTACAAGGCCAACGTCAACTGCAGCGTCCTGAAACAATACCTAAGCTTCCTGATCCAGCAGAACCTCATTCAAGAACAACCGGTGGGCAAGAAAAGCACCAGAACAAGAGTTGTGTATACCATAACGGAGAGAGGTAGAACTACCCTCAGATACTTCAAGAATCTAGATGCGGTTCTAGAAATCACCGAAGAAGCGAACAAGATCCCAGCCCTGCTATACTAAGTCATGTGTCTGTGAAGTCTCGCATTGGCGAAGGCTGACGATTCTCAAGCAAAGGAAAACAAAGATCGTTGCGCGCAACTGCTGAGGTTGGCTTCGTGCCACTCCCGCAATTCTCCCCTCGTTTTTCCACGTCGAAATTCCAAAGTTTCCTCCTCGAACTAGAATGTACAGAAGAAACGAGAAGGCCAGAGATTTGATGCCCGTGTGCAACAAGGCTTATGTAGCCACATCTTCACATTTGGCGGACATTCTGACAGGCCCGGAGGGTACGATCTGAAAAGAGCATTTTACACCCTAGCTATTCTGGGATTCGTCTCTTCCATTCTGGGAACGGTCATCGTTCTCAGCTCTCGCCTGACAGCCGTTGTGACAATCCCCTCATACGGGACTGTGATATATACGAATGAAGCGCTGAAGACCGAAGAGGAAGATGTTCTGGACGCGTCGATGACCGAGAGCGCTAACCTAGCTTTTCGTATTTTGAACCCTCGTCAGTTCCTTCGTCAAACGATCCCGCTTTCGTGCCCACCAAGAGGCCTCTAGCCGCGCTTGAGCAGATGAAGCGCGACTGCTAGTTCTGAAAACGCTACTATACCCATGATCAAGATTGCGAGAATGTGGTCAACAGACACGAGATACACCACCGCATAAGCAACCTCAGGGATCAGTAACGCTACGATTCCTACGATCAGCTTCTCCAAGTCCTGGACCAATGCTGCTATCTCGCCCTTCGCGGCAGAACCTAAGAAGAGCTTGATTTCGAAGATGCTTGCTGAAGCTACTGCCAATATGATGAAATAAGGTATGAAGATTATGACAGGTGAGGTTAACGGTTTTACCTGAGCCACACCCAACAACGCTAGGGGTACAGGCATGTAGGCTGCTGCGGTTATCAACGTCTTGGAAGCTATGATTCGGGCGGCACGCATTGGCAACGTCTTAGTATACTCCAATCCCTTTCCCTCCCCATTCAATAAGGCAAGCGGCGTCAACAGGGTGCAGATTCCCCCCATGAAAGTCGCGACGAGCATTACGGAGGCCCCCAAGGTCTCGAGGTTCACTATCAACAATGATACGACGATCGTTTCCACGATGGGAAGGGCGAAGAAGAAAGCTGTGGCTGGACTTCTCGAAGAAACCCTCAAGTCTTTCATGACATAGCCTCGCAAAGGGTTGTATGTCTTGATCGAGAGGTTTATCGTCGACTTCCTCGCTACCTCGATCTCACTCCCCTGTGATGTGCGCTTCACGGTTGCCAGAACCCACTTTCCTGCAACTCCTGCGAGTGTGATGTGTCCCACCATGGCGAGAGATGCCGTCAAAGCCGAATAGAACCCGGTCGCCGGATAGACTAGAGTGGCGATGGCTATACCCGATGAGAAAGGATGCAAGAGGCATAAGAATAGGCTTGAAATCTGGTTAGGGCTAAGCAACGTCCTTTCCAAGAGAGGAAAGACAAGCCAAGGCACGCTAAACAGGAAGCCTACTCCAAACAACAAAGACCCCCACATCAACAGGAAAACGAAGCGCAAGATCGTGGTGCCCCCTGATGTTCCTCCATGTGATAAGCTCTTGTGGAAGATTCGTACGAACCAGAGAGCGATTGCGACAGCCAACACCACATTCATCAAGGAGACTATAAACATGAGTACGATTGCGAGAGGAGACGCCGTCAAGTAAGCCACCGCGACGACTTGGCTCAGGATTGCCCCTATCGCCAAATAGTCCACGGATCTGACGAAAGAGAGCAACGTAATCAGGGAGAAGTCCGCCTTCGAGAGCGGCAGAGTGGCCAGCAGGATTGAAGATTCGGGGCCAACAAAGGATGAAAACGTCTGAATTGCATACAGTGTCGTTAGCCCAAAGGTGATGGCTAGACTCAACGAGATGGAGATGGGCAACCCGTGGAGTGGAGATCCGGTGACTAGGGTCGTGAACGGGAGGACTGAAGCCACAACACTGAACACAGCTACGATCAACTTGTCGAACTTTGCAATCCTCAACACTTTCTTGGTCACCCTGAGATCGCTCTGCGCCTCTTCAATACCGGGGCCCCTGCCGAAACCGCCCCACCACATACGCCCTCTTTCCTCAGCCAATGATTTGTACACGACTTCCTTGTACGGTTGGCGACTCAAACGCCAAGCTTCAGCCAACTTCATTCCTGCAGAAGGCCTCCACCAATATTCTCGCCATGTCAACCACCTTCCCCCTTTCATTCGTCAAACTCAAGAAAACCTCTTCCAATGTCTCGTGCTCGCCCTCGGCTTTACTCTTCAGCTCGTCAAACGTCCCCTCAGCTATCATCTTCCCTTGATGTATTATGCAGATTCTCGTGCAGATGTATTCCGCGACCTCCATCACGTGTGTGGAGAATATCATCGCTCCTCCATTTTGGGCATGTAATGCAACCAGATCTTTGACAATGCGACTGCTCTTCGCATCGAGACCATTCAAAGGTTCGTCCAGTAGAAGAATCGGGGGCCGGTGGAAAAGTGATGCAACTAACGCCACCTTCTGTTTCATCCCCAGAGACAAGGCCCCGATTGGAGAGTCGAAGTATTGGATCATGTCGAATGCATTTGCCAATTGGGTTGCTATATGAGTGGCTTCATCTTGCTCGATCTTTCGTATGGACGCCACGAACTCTAAGAATTCCCGAGCAGACAGAGACTCGTAAAGAATCGGTTTCTCGGCGACATACCCTATTCTCGACTTGACCTCGATAGGATCCACAATCGGGTTGAATCCACCCACCTTAACCCATCCTGAAGTGGGTTCCAGCAAACCCGCGATGATTTTGATAGTGGTGGTCTTGCCAGCACCATTAGGACCTAGAAGACCGTAGATTTCTCCAGGCATGACTCGAAAATCCAAGCCAGCCAGGGCTTGAACGGGGCCGAATTGCTTGGTAAGCGCATGGGCTTCGACCAAAGGCGCAGACGTGGTGGAGAAGGTTTTGACCATTTGAATATTACAACCGTTTTCGCAGTATGTGCTAGCTATTCAGAATGCTTGCTTTTTCCTCTGCTTCAACAAGTTATGCTTTGCTAATTGAGAATTCATATTTTCCTTGAAGCCTAGCATATATCCCGTTGACGCGAACACTTGAGGATGTTATTGACGTACTATTATGTTGGCAGACTCTATACCTTTTCTTCAAAAGGCGAAAGTGAACTGGAAACGCGGAATATGAATCTGCAATCCATATTCTTCATTCATAAGTTAGTTAAATACGACTAGCAAACTACGCAGTCAGAATCGGATGGAGACCCATAAATGAAGAATATCTTGCTCCAAACAGACCGCAAACGTCTCGAAGCAAAGGTGCTGGAGACATTCAGGGAAGAAATGAAAGGTCTTACAAGAGACCTCCAAGAGACGTTGGCAGATGATCTAGTCACCGCTTTTCAGAACCGCCTAGCAGTGTTCCTGAGAATACAGTCAAAGCAAGCCTACTAGTTGAAATGACATATAGTAAGAATCCATAAATGATAAATATCAAACGAACAAAAATCCACACAAGGTAAGAAAGAGGAGCTGAATATGCGCAGATCCAAACTCGAGATGTATGTCGATGTGCTGAAAGTCCTAGCCCACAAGGGACCTCTGAAGCTAACTCACATCATGTACAAGGCTAACGTCAACTGCAGCGTCCTGAAAGAGTATCTGGATTTCCTCATTGAACAAGAGCTGGTCGAGGAGCAGACAGTTGGGAAGAACAGAAAAGTCTATGCTATCACCGACAGAGGGATCACCGTCCTCAAATACTTCCGCGAACTCAAGACGCTGCTACCGGCCACAGAAGAGGGCGGCGTCAAAATCCCACCATCCCTCTACTGAGCAAGCCCCAAAACTCCGGCTTCCTGCCGAATCTCTTCTTCCCCTTTCACTTTTTGGGACAGTATCTTAGTCTACCGAAATCGGGTTCGCATTCTGAGATAGTCGTCTCAGACAATATATCATCACTCGAAACATGGCTTAAGAACGCTACCTTCCACCAGCTCTAGTGGAAGCTTCAGACTTGTTCGAAGAACTCACAAGATCCGCCGCCCAATCACTCACCGTCGTCTTCCTAGCCTCTCTCCTTTTCATCATATTCTTTGGAGCTTTGTGGGTTAAAGCGACCCAGCCCAAGTCCTAGCAAGTGGTCCACGCGCGTAACTTCTTCTATCATATGTGATGGACAGCTGGTATACTGTTCAGTAAGACTTAATAGATACTTCACCACTTCTCAATTGTAGATGCGTTAAACAGCTCGAGGATGCCCACGGTGACCATGTATGAGAGTCTGCAGAAAAAGGCCCCGACGATTCTACACCAGATCAAAAAGAGCCTCGACGAGCTCAACGAGAAAATGGATGTCATAATTGAGATTCAAAGGCACCATCAGGAGAAGATCCCGTCTATACCCGACGGCACCTTGGACGTAATGACTCTCTTGTCTCTGCCAGATCATCTGCGGAAGACAGCGATAACCCTTTGCAGGCTTGGTGAAGCCACTGCTGACGAGATTGCCGAGCAGACAAGACGGGCGCGAGCGGTCGAGAGCGGTTATTTAAATCAGCTAGTGCTGATGGGCTACCTGAAGAAGGAACGAAGAGGTCGTAAGGCCTACTTCTACGCAGAAAGCCAAAGCTGAGGTGGTGGACATGGGCAAGATTATAGCTATCCACTCTTACAAAGGCGGAACCGGTAAGACTCTAATTTCTGTTAACTTAGCCTCAATGTATGCCAGAAAAGGAAGAGATGTCTGCCTTTTTGATCTGGATTTCCGTGCCCCCAGCCTACACGCCTTCTTCAAAGCAGACAATGTCGAACACTGGCTAAACGACTATTTGAACGGGCTTTGTGATATCGAAAAGGTCGTAACCGACTTCACCCCGAAGAATCCTGGAAAAGGGAAACTCCTGGTTGGTCTCGCAAATCCCTCGACTGAAGCCATCCGAGAGATGTCGGCGAAGGACCGGAAGTGGGAAATGAGAGCCCTCGGACGCCTTTTGTCGTTGAAGAACTCTCTGCTCAATGATATGCATATGGACTACCTCATTCTGGATGCGAGTCCCGGACTCCAATATTCATCTATAAATGCTATAGTGAGCGCAGATACCGCTCTGGTAATCACAGGTATCGACAAATCCGATATTCAGGGCACTCAGAGAATGATTCAAGAACTCTACGATCTTTTCGAGAAGAAGACGGCAATCATAATGAATAAGGTACCTTGCGAATTGATGCCCTCCAAAAACCAAGCTGCAATCCTTCGAAACCAGTTTGACATGAAACACAACCTGCCCATACTGGAGGTTATACCCTGCTCCTGCGATATATTAAGCGCTGGCGGGACATACATATTCACCGAGGAGAAGCCTGAACATCCATTCTCAAAGACTCTGGCGAAAGTGGCCTCAAAGATGGAACACCTCTAAACCTCAACGCCTTTGCATGTGTTCATGGTGCTGTAATCGGTCAGTAGAATCATTCCAAGCTTGTGTAGCTACGCTAGGGGCCTGCTCTAGTTCTCAGCGTTTTCTCCTGAATATTCTTCGCTAATCTTCTTCGCCTTCTCCACATACTTTCTGAGTCGCCGAAGCTCAATCTTCTTTTCAGGCAAGGTTTCTGGAGCATACATGAGAGGCAAGACTGCGAAAAACAAGAGAAAGGTGGCCAAGGAGAAAGTGGCATACTCTGGAATTTGCATGACATAGGGTGCTGCTGCTATTTTTGCGAGATCAGTGACAAAAAAGGGGATGCTTCCGATCATGTAGTAAGCTTCTGCTAGCCCCGTTGGGGCTAAGTCGCCCCAAATTATTAGAACAAAAGCTACCATGAATAGTCCCCAAGCAACGCCGTCAACAGCGGCGTAGAAATACCCAGAAAGGGGATTTCCTGGAAAAAGTCCTATTAGGGCGTAGGAAATACCCATTGAGATGAATCCATAAATCACAATGCGTTTTCTTCCGATCCAGTCACATAATAAACCGCCCACGAAAGCTGAAGCCCCAGAGATAAACGGCGCCGTTGTGACTATCAAGCTGGTGAATTCCTCTCCAAAAGAATTTCGAAGAACAGGTTCATTCAATCGATCAACGAAACAGAACACGCTCCAAGCAAGCAAGTAAAGGACGAAAGCTCTATTCTTGAATATCGATCTGAACGGTGTCCTGCGCTTTTCTTTTGAAGAAGCGGATTCGCTTGATCTTGACAAGAAAAATGCGGTTATTCCTAATCCTCTCCACAATGCTAGGCCAACAGAGCTCATAGCCAAATCGAGAATTCCAAAAGACACGTAGAAGAGGGGAGCACTTATATTCGCAAAGAAGAAGATCGTTCCACCTCCTCTTCCACGAGCTCCTATTGATGTATGTTCAGCGAAGTAGGCTAGACTGGAAGGTATACCAATTCCAAACGACAACCCTAGGAAAAGACACGCGCCTAGGACTTGGGCGAAAGACGTGTTCAATAGAGCGGGCGAGAGGGAAGCAATCACTCCCAACCCCATCCAGTAATAGATGATGTGGTCTCTGCTGCGTCCACGTGACAAGAAAGAACCCACAATACCCGAGCTAATTGTCGAAACGTAGAAAGTCGTAAGCAAGCCTAGATTCTGTACTTCCGTTGCCTGTATGTTATCACTTAGTATATCCACTATTCCGAGCGTTACATACCACCACACTAATGTGTTTAGCAGGAGGAAAAAAACCCTGAAGTACCTCTTTCTAGTAGTCTCAGTTTCAGGGAGAATAGAATCTTCAGATGCTTTTGCTTTGTTCAATCTTGTCGGAACTAGTTACCGGTGAATGAACTAAAAACTTTCGCAAAGTGTAGAGGTGTACAACAAGACTTTTAAGTGCATGTGTTGAACACTACTACAGTTAACCAGAGGTTGAATGATACATGAATGCCAAGCGTTTAAGAAGACTGATCATGCGGCCAGTAAGATTCTGGAACTGGCGCTAGGCGAGAAATCAGTCCTTCTATTCATACGGCAGACGGATTGCTTGTACGAGTAGTAATAGGTTTTTCTTCTGATTTTCTAGGTTCCTTACACTTCTACTTGCCTTTTCTATTAGCTTTTCCATAAGTTCTCCATGTTGACGAATTCCTTTCGCCTCGTAAGTAAGATTGAAGATTTGCTCGGCTTCTCTTTTGGACAATTCTTCTCTAGCGAGAAGATCTCGCAGTTCTGACTTAGATTTCGAAGCTTGTAGGGCGTAGAGTATGGGAAGCGGGAGGTGCTCCTTTCTAGCTCTATGTGAAAGCTCGTCAAGGTCTGCGGTGTCCACCAAATCATCCCTGAGTACTAGGAGTTCTCCTAGCAGTCTACCGTAAAGGCCTAGCGCCTCAACTTCACTCTCTGATCCACCGCCAAGAATTGCACCTACTCTGGTATAGGATTCTACATCCGCAGCCTTTTTCCTCACCACCGAAAGGTATTGCGCAGGGCTCAAGTCTATCTTTCCTCGAAATTGAAGCTCCAGGGCTTCCGCGTCGCCAAGTTCGAAGAACGCATCTTTGATTATGTCAATAACCATAAGCACAGAAGGCAAAGCCTTCTTTCTGTAAGCCTTAGCTAACAACGCAAAGCCCCTGAAAAGAAGGGCGTCACCAACAAGTAACGCTATATCTTTTCCAAACCTTCCTAAGACTGTTGGCCGGTTTCTTTTCTTTTCTGACTGGTCGATAATGTCATCATGTATGTCGATTCCTCCGCTGATCAATATCATGGGAACCGCTATGGGAGTTGTTGTGTCAGGATCTCCTCCGACAGCTTCGCATGCCAGGGAAAGCAGAGCCGGTCTTGCTAAATCATGCCAGTATTCAGTCATGAAATAGCGGAGTGCTTCACGAACTTCTTTGCATCCAATTCGTTCCTGCAAAATCGTCTTCCTAGCGATTTCAAGGGCCTTTGACCCTCTGTTTATCATGATCGCTTGCGTTTGTTTCGCTATTTTCTCAGAAGTATCTTCAGATTTTTCTCGAGTGCGTTTCAACTTACGTTCCTCCAACTTTGATGTCTGTCTTCTGTAGTTGTTCTCTTAGAGAGTCGTAGTAGGATTCGATGAGTTGAATTCCTCTGGACGTGATTTGGTAGACTCTTCTTACCCTTCCTTTTTGAGTTTGTCTTGTACTCCTGAGAAACCCGTTCTCTTCTAGCGAGTTGAGAAGTGGATAGAGGGCTCCGTGTCTGATTTGCATGCCGAACAGCTTGTTCATCCTTTTGATGATCTTGTATCCCCATAGAGGTTCGCTTTGGATAAGCCTGAGTATATGTATGTCAAGGAAATTTCTGACTATGCGTTGAACAAGTTCCTCTTTGAAGGTTTTAGCCAAGTCTTCACTTCCCGTTTCCTTCTATCTTCTGGTTTTTGCTAAAAGATTTTGGCTTTTCCAGCGGGGCTTCTTAATTTTCGTATGCTTTAGTATGCTTGTATATGTGTGGGCTACGCGGAAACCTTTATATCGGATGTCGTGTATAGAGTGTCTTGATATGTCCTAAAACGGACATATTGTATATGCGTAAAACGGGAGAACTGTTCGGCGCATCTACATTATGGGTGTAGTGTTGGTATGGAACAAAAGAAGATACGCGAGGTTCAGGTCAAGCTGATGAGAGGTTTGCTAGATCTCGTTGTTCTCCAATTCCTCAAATCGCGTCCGATGCATGGCTACAAAATCATCACCACCATTCGAAAGAATTTCGGTGTCTACTTCGGTCCGAGCACAATTTATCCTCTGCTGGGAAGCTTGGAGGAAAAGGGCTATATCCAGAGTGAGTGGGATTTGAACAATGATAGGCCTCGTAAGGTTTACGCCCTGACACCTTCTGGAGATGGCCTCTTGAATTGCACCGAGGACTCTCTAACCCACATTTGCCGTCGACTCTTCACGATGGGTGCAGATAAGCTCTGGCTCAACAATCATGCTGGTCGGCACCACCTGGAGAAGCCTCATAAGAACGTCAAAGAACCATAGCTGTCGCCAAACCTCCAAACCTGAACCCTCTTTCTTTGTCGATGTTAGTTCTAGGTCTACCTCTGAATCGGCCGGACGTCAATAGAGTGTTCCATGCAGAGCAATAGCGAAGTCTTTACGTTCGCGGGAAGAAGTGATCGACGAGAGGTTTCCGTAGTGGAGTTGTGGTGGCTGCATCATGATTTTAGTTAATCAGCTACACTTCTCCAAGTTTACTTGGTGGCAGCTGTAAATCCAACGTTTTTTGCGGTCATTAGGGGGGTCCATACAGACGGAGTGTCGAATTCCATCCACCAGTGACTTATCTGAAGAGCTTCTCGGGACAACGCATTCGCGTTCTGAAGGATGTGTAGAATATTGTCGCTTAGTCTCAAGCCTTTGACTGAATTTGTGATTTCGCCGTTCTCTATCTTGAACAATCCATCTCGGATTATGCCAGAGAAGTCTCCTGTTCTGTAGTCCTGGAATCTGACATAAGTTATGTTGTTGACAAAGAGCCCCTCCTTAATCCCTTCAAGAAGTTCTTTATCGTCGTGTTGTCCCTCCTTTACCACGACGTTCCACGGTAAGGGCACCCATGTGCGGTATAGTCTTGTTCTAGTCGCATTTGCCGTCGATTGTGTCTTGTGCCTTTCAGCAGTTAGAGTGTTATGTAGATGCGTTTGAAGGACTCCATTCTCAATGATTGCTGTCCTGTCAGTCGGCTTTCCTTCATCGTCAAAGGGGGTGCTGCCAATTCCTCCTGCTGCCAAAGCGTCATCGTAGAGCGTGATGCTTTCAGACGCCGCCTTCTCTCCCACTTTCCCTCCAAAGCACGAGATTCCTGCGTCAACATAGAAGGCGGAGTTCATGCCGGCGACTATGTCAAAAAGTACAGCGTTGGCAACTCTGCTGAACACGACATCATACCTACCGGGCTTCCCGAGTTTTGGGTGCAACGATTTCTTGGCAAACGTTCCAGCCTTTTCGCCTGCCTCTTTGGGGTTGAAATCGTTCAGGTTTGTTCCACAGGTTATGCCAACCCCTGAGGCTTCTCCATCTGCAAGGGAGCGTATCGAGAGGTTGATCATTGTTTTGCTTCGTTGGCCCTCAACATCTTTTGATGATATGAGCTTTGATGTAGACTCCTCTGCAAGTAATGTGCCTGCTGATCTGGTTGCTCCTGTGTTCGTTGCTGAATCTACTGCTGCAATCACGTAGTCGGCGCTTTCTTCCTCAAGTTTTGAGATTCTGGTGTCATAGAGCTTTGGGATTTTCGCGTACTGGAAGGGGCCTTCAGGTAATGGTGCGTAACTCTCATGAGGCTTCATGGCGTTTGTCATGCTTACAAGATCTTTCACAGTTTTCCGCAGGGAGTCTTTTTCGATGTCTGTGGTTGTGGCGGTTAGCACTCTTCTATTTCTTTCAAGCAGAATCTCTGCGACCACTTCGTCCCACGTCTTGCTTATTGTGATTTCGTTGTTTCCAAATCTGATCTGTCGCCGTGCCTTGTTCGTTGTCAATGCTACAATCTCATCTGCGCCGAGGGTCAGGCCTTCGTCAACCAAGAACTGGGATATGTCTAGAGAGTCCACTATTCTATTCCTCCCAGTCTCACGTCTCTCACTCTAACGTTTGGTCCTCCGTGCCAGACAGGCACTCCTTGCATTGGATCACTCTTCCCGCAGATTGCTCCTTCAAATTTCAGATTCTCATCCAGAGCATCGATGCTACCAAAGAATCCTGGTGTCGTAATTTCCAGGATGGGCCGCCGAATCATGCGACCTAGTTCTCCATCTTCTATAGTGTAGCATTCTCTTCCAACGAACCTCATATTGTATCTTCGATCATCAATGTTCCACTCTCCAAAGGTCTTCATGAAGACTCCGTGCTTGACGTCCTCCACGAGTTCCTCAAACGTCGAGTCTCCCGGGAGCATGAACGTGTTGGCCATCCGAACAATGGGCTCTCTATCGAAAAACTCGGCGCGAGCTGCACCATTGCTCTCTACCCCCATCTCAAAAGCGGTCTCTCGATTGTGAAGAAACTCGTTGATGGTGCCGTTCTTGATGAGGAATCTCCGTCTCGCTTGGACCCCTTCATCATCGTAAAGATAGTGACCGAAACTGTGCTCGACTGTAGGGTCATCGACAACTGTTACGATTTCGGGGCCGATTTTCTGTCCAATCATATCTTTTGTGATGAAAGATTCTCCTGCTTGTGCTGCTTCTCGGCCCGTAATCCTGTCGGCTTCGTACGGATGTCCCGCAGATTCGTGCATAACCAATCCTACGACTTCGCTTCCCAAAATGAGGTCAAGCTTTTCTTTTGGTGCCTTTTGGGCGGTTTTCAGGATTCTTCCCAGGGTCTGGGCCTTTTCTCGGGCGTAGTCCACCAAATTCCATTGCTTTGTGGCTTCCCACCCTCGGCTTTCACCTTTGTAGAGTCTATCTTGTTCGGTTCCTTTCCCTGACTCGGAGGCTGTTAGCAGACCAAAGAACAAGAGCCTGGGAAGAGAACTTGAGATCTCAGTTCCTTCACTATTCAGAAAGTGTTTCTTGGTCTCGTATTCAAGAATGTAGAGATACCTGCTCGGAATTTTGATGCCCACGTCTTTTACAGAAGAGACCGCGTTATCTATGTCCAAGAGAAGGCTCATCTTGTCTTTTACCGAGATGTCCTCAAAGGGAACTTCTGGTTTGACTTCCCATTCTCCCTTGAACGTCTTCTCAGGTGATAGCTGTATACTTCCTTTCAAGGTCTTGGCAGACGAACGCGCTATCTTCATGGTCTCTCTCACTCGCTTTCTCAGCATCTTTTTGTCCGGTCTATTCATTGAGAGAAACCCGAGTCTCCCATCGACCAAGACTCGGATGCCCATTCCAGACGATCGTACGAATCTGCCGACATCTGGTTTTCCATTTACCAGAAGATACATTTTCTTGAGATCGCTTTGAAATCTAGCCTCAGCGTAGTCAGCGCCCAACTTTTCGGCGTACTCCACAGCAAGATTGACTAGCTCCTGCACTTCACTTCACCAACGTATTCCTACAGTTGACCACCGTTGCTTTTTTGAAGTTTTCCGTAATCGACATCGATATTCCTGTAACTCAGTTAGGATTGACCGTGAGAGAGCTCACTCACAGAGTTGTGATCTGTACAGCGCAGAGAGGGTCAGACTAGGCTTCTTTCTTTTTGAAAAACAGCCAGTTGTTCTTGCCCTTGAATCTGATTAGACAATAGACGCCTTCAAGTCTACAGCCTTTAATCTGAAAGATCAGCTCACTTTCCTTTTTGTTCATAAGTATATACTCCCCTCTGTCCCAGATCTCTACCGTGCCCGCGCCATATTGCCCTTCGGGAATTGTTCCCTCAAAATCTGCGTATTCGAGTGGATGATCCTCGACTTGGATTGCGAGTCTCCGTATTCCGCTCTCTGTAGGTGGAGTCTTCGGAATTGCCCAGCTTCTCAGGACCCCATCCATTTCGAGCCTCAAGTCATAATGCAGACGCGTGGCAGCATGCTTTTGGATGACATAAAGGTTCCCTCTAGTTCGCGCTTCTTTACTTGAGGGCTCATTTGTCTTCTTGAAATCTCCTTTGTGCCAGTGATCTTTCGGGGCCATCAGGCTCGACCCTTCACTAACCACGTGGTCTTCACAGCGAAGATCCATCCAAACAGAACGAACAGCTTTCAACATCAATCAGTGGGTCAGAACGCTTGCAGAGCTCACACATCAGCCCTTTTTTTCTTGCGATTCTGCAGACCCTGCACACGTTGCTCAAGAGCTCAGATCTTGACATATTGCCATTGGTCAGCGAGACTGCGATTTCCTTGACCGCAAGTTGGATTTCTTCAACATTCTCGAGATCAATAACACTTCCTCTGACGTGTCCAAGGTACTTACTGACGGCTGTCTGGGTTACGCCTAATAG
>JABAOC010009270.1_pt1 | contig 15169 bp, 14 predicted proteins | sample 7062161 | NCBI WGS metagenome assembly JABAOC01 (sample SAMN14538625, study PRJNA623070) | marine sediment metagenome | biome: marine biome [ENVO:00000428]; feature: marine pelagic biome [ENVO:01000023]; material: deep marine sediment [ENVO:00002113] | place: India: Gulf of Khambhat ... | reverse complement strand
AGATGACCGCGTAGAGGGCTCCGGTGGCCAGAACCCGGTTTGATGTAAGGCTAACGTCTATTTTATCCAGGATCATTTCACAGGCCCTCCGTGACTTCTCGGGCGAACGCCCTCGCTTTTTCAAGGCTCGCTTCGTCGGGCTGGCCGTCGGCTAGACCCGCCATCCTGGCGAACATCTGGAGCTGTGGGTCGTCGCTGGCCGCCATGACTGCCCTGACCTTCTGGCTCACCTCTCCCTGGCAGCTGAACAGCCCCAGGAGCTCGGCGCCCTCCGCGGCGTCCCTGAACTTCTGAAGCCATCCCTGGAAAGGCGGCAGCCCCAGACCGGCCCCGTGGGTGACGAAGAGGGCGACCCTCTTTCCCACGGCCTTTTCCCTGAGGAAGCTCACCGCCCTGGCGGGCGGCCCCATCTGTATCATGGGGAACCCCAGGAAGGCGACGTCGTAGTCTTCCAGGCTCTCTACATTGTTTATGTCGGCGATCGTCTTGTCGCCTGGTATGGTTTGGTAGATGGCTTCCGCCACCTTCTTCGTGTTTCCGGTCTGGCTCATGTACCCGACCAGTGCTTTTCCACTCATATTAGACACAGCGTCTAAATAATGGACGTTATATATAAATATATCTACATTGGGTCTAAAAATTTGACATAGAGTACATTTAAATATCGGGGGAGCCATCATAAACCCATGTCCAGGCGCCAGCGGAAAAGGGAGAGGATGCGGAAGATCATAGTCCAGGCGGCCCGGGAGGCGTTCTCCACACAGCCCTACGACGACGTCAACATGGACGAGATCGCGGACAAGGCCCTCCTCAGCCGAGCCACCCTCTACAACTACTTCGACACCAAGGAGGCCCTGTACCTGGAGGTGGGCGTCGAGAACTACCGGCAGATGCTCCAGCTGCTTCCGCAGGCCCTAGAGATCGAGGCCACGGGCCTGGACAGGGTGATGAAGCTGTCCACGTTCGTCTTCCAAGGCGTCACCAGGAATAGGATAAACTACGAGATAGTGAGACGATTCATGGAGAAAAACAACCAGGCTGAGCACCCAGTGGAGGAGGCATACGACAGTATGACGGCGGAGGAGCTGGAGGGCCTCCCGGCTACGAGCGAGACGGCGCGGCTACGGTACTTCCACGAGCTGATGAAGTACATGCAGATCTGGATAGACAGCGTGGAGCTGGGCCAGAGGGACGGCACCATTAGAGACGACCTATCCCCCAGCCACCTCGCCCAGATCACCCAGATATACATCACCGGGGTGCTCGAACAGCTGGTGCTCCAACGGGAGGCACTGCGACACATCGGCTTACCCCAAGAAGACGCCGTGAAGATACTCACTGAAAACCTCAGGAAAACAATCGAACCCTGACAGAGTACTGCGAGACAAGAACACGAAGCCGATAAATCCCTTGTACCTTCTCATGTAACTCAATCTGCACCCAATATCATGCAAGCTTCCGCTTTAGAGGGTGAGATTATGTTGATTTTCTGTTGTCACGTGGGACGGTGACTGTTACCTGTATGGTCGCGCCGTTTCCGGAGGCGTCCGTCGCGGCGTAGGTTATAGTGTACGTGCGGCCGACGCCGGCACCGTCCCTCTCCGCCCTCAGCTTGAAGTGGAAATCGTCTATAACGATTATGTCGTCGACGGTGTTTCCGTCACCCATTCCCACAGCGTCTTCGGGTTCGCTGCTGGCGACGGAGACCAAGGTGACTGTAACGGAGGTGCCGGAGACGTCGCTCGTCGTAACGATGGCTTCCACGTCAACGTACTTGTGGTTGGGGGGCCAAACGGTATCTGGGCTGACTGACGCGGTTATCTCAGGCGGCGTAGTGTCTTGGACGGCGACTTCAACGGTGTCCGTGTCGGCTCCCCCGTTCCCGTCGTCGACGGCGAGGGCCACGGTCGTCACTCCCAGCGGTAAGGCCACGATCGCGGTCTCACCCGAAGCCGATCCACCGTCCCACGACCAGCTATAGGTCAAGGCGTCGCCGTCGGGATCGTAGGAGCCTGAGCCGTCCAGTGTGACAGCTGCGCCCTCTGGGCCCGTCGCCTCCAAGGTCTGATCCGGGCCAGCGTCAGCGACTGGAGGCTGGTTCGCCGTCTCTAAAACGACACGGATCATGTAATCGCCTCCAATGTACAGCCAGTATGGCCATGGGTCTGTTGGCAGAATCCAGTTCCCTCCCCAGCGTCCTGCGGATTGTTTGGCGTGGGGCTCCGTCGTATCGACTCCGAGACCGAATTGGTCAGTAGATTCTAATGCGACGTAGAAGTCGCCGTCAACGGTAGCGTCCAATGAGACACTGATCCACTTGGGTTCCCCTGGCACAGTAGGAAACTTTATGGTTGCTGGGTTCATCAGATCTACAAGGTTGCCTTCAACTGGGTCGCCATGATAGACGTGGACTGAAGCCGTTTTAATGAGATTGTTATAACTTCTCACATAGTATTTGGCTTCAAGGATGTTGGCGGTGCTCCATCCCTCGGGGAGACTGAACTTCACGGCGAATACGTCGGTGTAACCGGAAAAGCCCATAAAATAATCTGCCGTGCCGTCGTCGTAGGACAGCTCCACGGCGCCATCAGATGCCTTGGCTGGTGTCATCGCCGCTGACGCAGCCAGTAGCAACCACGCGAACAGGAGGCCTTTTGCCGCTGAAGCTATTCTACCAATAACTATTCGATGTGCCCCTTTGCCCGAGAACATGCAACGCACCCCGTTTACTGGAGAATAGTGGATAAGCACCTTAATTTATCACTTTTTATTGATAAAAATCAATATTTTTTAATATTCCCTACATATTCACGATAAAATGTGATTAGATGATCCTGTTTTCCACTACAGGTACTTGTGACACCTGGAACGTATTTCTCGTGCGAGGAGGTTCGGGCGTCTCTATCATTGAAGAAAGATAACTCGCATGGTGTTATTACTTTTTATTTAAAAAATATGATCGATTAATATATGGTTAATCGATTTATTGGTTCGATGAGCCTTAGCAGAAGCAAGATAAGGCCCATCATATTGAGCATGGGTGGCTCCCGCGGCAGGCTTCACGCTTCTGCTTTTACTTGAAATGTCTCTCGGCGTCGAGTTCTCGAAACAGACAACGTCTTTGACAAATCTGGTGCTGGTCGCGGTGATTGCCTTCCATGTTTTCCCGAGGCGGCTCGGCATCCCCTTCGGGAAAGCCGGGATACGGGGTTTCCTGAAGGGAGTTGGTTTCATTGTCCCGGAAGACCCGTGGAAACACGTATTGCTGGGTCTGGTTTTTGCGGCTTGTACCCTGTCTGGCATGCTGGTCGCCTCTATGCTCGCTGCAGGCTATGTGCTTGACCCGAGCACCGTCAGTTTCCAGCATCTGCTGTTCAGCCTGAACCCGGCTCTATGGGAGGAGCTGTTCTACCGTGGAGTCTTGATGGTTTATCTCCTGAGGATCGGTCAGCCTCTGAGACGCGCCTTTCTGATACAATTAGCGCTGTTTGGGGTCATGCACGTGAAGGGGTATAGCCTGCTGGATTTTGTCGACGTTTTATCTGTGATGGTGATAGCCGTCGGGTTCACCTATGCGGCGTATAAGACGGGTTCCTTGTTGACTAGGGTGGTCTTTCACTACTTCCATGACGCTCTACTGTTCTTCGTGCAGGTGCCGGGCGCAGAGCTTTCTGGTGTAACCGAGAACGCCGTGTTTTTTGGGCGCACATGGCTGATGGTGGGGGTTGGCTGCTTCGTTACCAGTTTTTGCCGAGAAGCTGGACATGCACGTGGAAGAGGGGCCATATTTACATTTTAGGACGACGGAAAACAACCATCCATAGTATTGGGCTTCGCTCACGTTGAGGCTATCCATGTCGCGGCTCGGTGAGCCATCTGTACCCCTCTTTATCGTGCTCGACGCGCCCTAGGACGCCCGGTATGTGGGGGACGAAGAGAAGCGTGTCTCGTCTATGAGCCTCCTCGACGAGCCTGGCCCTGGTGGCCGCGGCGGCTCTGGGGTCGTGCTCGAACGAGGGTATCCAGTCGTTGTGCTCTACGTGGGCAGGGTGGATTATGACGTCGCTGGTGTACAGCAGGGACTCGCCGCCCGAGGACGCCTCCGCGACGAGCATGCCGGGGGTGTGGCCCGGGGCGGGCTTGACGGTCACGCCGCCGATGGCCGTGGCGCCGTCCACCAGCGTGAGCCTGTCCTCCATCATGTTCAGGTAGTCCAGCGCCCAGCCTTTGGCCTCGATCCGTATGTGCTCGGCCTCCCTCTTGCTCATCACATACTCGGCGTCAGGGAAAACGAGCTCTCCGTCTGACACGACGCCGCCGAAGTGGTCCCAGTGCCTGTGGGATACGACTACGGTGTCTACGTCCCGGGGATTTACGCCAGCGTCTCTGAGGCTCATGGTCAGCAGCCCGGCGGGCTCGTCGGGGTGTCTCTCGTTCTCGGCTCTGTCGCCGCAGCCCGCGTCGATGAGGGTGTAGCCGTCGCCATCGTGTACGAAGAGGTAATTGAACTGCAGCACGGTGGATGAGCCGAAGCCACCGTACGCCGACAGGCATCTCCTGAGCTCGTCTTTTGGGGCGTCGCCGAAGATGAACGCCTCGGCGGGGCCGCTGGTCATGGCGCCCACGCTTCGGGCGCCGTCGTACAGTATGCGGCACTCAAAGTCGCCGACTTTGAAAACGTTATTCGAACGGGATGCCATGCTCTCCCCATTAAGCATACGACGAGGATGCATATGATATTCACCTTCAAACGTCACATATGCAAAGCGAGTGAGGTTGGTAGGTTGACTATTGTGGGGTGGGGCTAGAACCATCCTTCCTATGGTGATATCGCCCGCAAACCCTACTTTATCCACGATTCGCTGGCGTTGTGCGTGCAGCCCCTTGAAAAGATACTTGTATTAAGTGTGTTGTTCTTAGACTGTGAAAAAGCGATGAACCTAGATTTAAGGGAGTTTTACAAGCTGCTTGTAAGACCCACAGTCATAATCTCCACCGTCTCCCCGAACGGGATCTCAAACGCCGCCCCCTTCAGCTTCAACTCACCGGCAGCGACCCGCCCCACGCCGTTGTTTGGGTTTGAGTCAACCAAGAGCCACGACACCTGGAGAAACATAAAGGAGAACGGGGAGTTCGTGGTAAACCTCGTAGATGAAAGCTTCGGCCCATTGATGGAGGTCATGGAGAAGGACCTTCCATACGAGGTTAGCGAGATACAGGAATGTGGCTTGACGGAGCGTGAGTCAAACCACGTCAAGGCTCCCCGTATAAAGGAAGCCTACGGCTGGTTTGAGTGCAGGATGATGAGGCACGTCGAACTCTCGGAGAGAGCGGTCTGGATCTTCGGAGAAATACTGGAGGTAGAAGTGGACGATGCCGCGGTGGATGAAGTACTAGATGTAGAGAAGGTCAAACCCCTGAACCATATCTGGGGAAAACATTTCGTGACTGAGATGAGTAGAACCCAGTTCAAGAGAGCGTAGATCGCGTCCAAGCTAATACACGTGATAACACCCTCTACGTATTCCCCCTGTGTATCGACGCATCTGCGTTTCCGCCGTCAGTGACTGCTTGCTCAGTTTATATGCGGCGGATGGGATGCCCACACGTTTTTACCAGTAAATATGGAGCTATATACATTCGCACACTAAATCAATTATGATTTATCCGAAGTATATTGTCTTTCCCTTCATCAATCAAAGTTTCATCTTTTTTGAAGACTATCACGTTTTCATTTGAGTACTTGTCCAGCCACCGATTTTTAGGCTGATATATGGATACCTGGGTATCCATATTTGCTTCGACATTTTCTGACTGTTCCGGCGAGCCGGAGGCGGGCCGGTGTGCGTGGGTGGATAAAATTTAACCATACACACAAAGTGGGAACTTGCACTAATTCGCGCGTAAATAAGTGAATGTTTATTTCCCCCCAAATTTTATACTTCTTCAATGTTGAAATATAATTTTATAGGACTAGCTCAAAGAATTACTATATTTTTCTTATTAGTTGTAGGATCTTACTTCAATATCTCATCTCGACTCTCTCCTAATCCGTGCATATCTTGTCATAAGGATGGAAGATATATGCATCTACATATCGATGAGAACCCGTCAATTCCATTACCAACATCTATTAGAGTAGGCAATACATACAACATCACCTTAACTATTCAAAATTTTTGTAGTGAATCACAGAATAACGTTATGAGTAACGTAAGAGTAACTTTGAAGCCAAGAGCTGGGCACTCACTAGTTGACACACCAACACGTGTTATCGCTATGCTACCTGTTGGTGGACGAGATTTAACCTGGAAGATATCTGGCGATTCTGCGGGTTTGGAGGTTCTGGATTTTGAAGCAACGGCTACGAACCCTCATAACAACCTTACTCTGTTTGATTCACTCTTCTACGACCTCGAAGTTCTACCAAGTTCCGCCGGGCTCCATAAGATAACGTTCCTGATTACGGATACAAGTGATATACCACTTACGGACGCGGTAATAAGGATTGGTTCGGTAGAAATCTTTACTGATATTAATGGAATAGCTACTTTGAGTCTACCAGAAAGGAAATACGATTATTTTGTGACAAATATTGGCTTTCAAACTTCTAAGTCAAATATTACCTTAAAAAGCGAGCTTTACCTTGAAGTAAAGTTGGCGCGATTGGAGGGAGATGGAAATGGAACTGGAAATCTGGCTCTTCCTTTTCTTCGTTCACCTTGGTTTGTAGTCTTCCTCGCAGTTATTCTCGGAGCCTCAGGATTTGGCATAGGCTTGCTATGTATGCATGGAGGGAACAGTATGCGAAGCCGTTTCTTTATCGTGTCGACGGCCGCTATTTTAGCGATATTAGGCATCATTACAATGTCTGCTTTCGGAGTTCGCATTCCTTCGCCACCTGTTAATGTCTTCGGCGTGAACTATTACTTGACACATTGGATAGGATGGATCGGGATTGGTTACCTTATAGTCTTCATGGCTCTTTTGGTTGTTTCGAAGCGAAAGGCGAAAAAGTTGTATCCGAAGCTCTTCAGGGTCCACGTTATAGGAAACCTTTTTGCTACGATATTTGCCACTTTCCACTTTATGTATCAGATTACTAGACCCGCGGAAAATTACCCTGTGTTAGGTACAGGAGTCGTTCTCTATATTTCGATCATAGGGTTGGCGCTTACCGGCTATTGCACCGCCTTTAGATTTTTCCGTACCGAGAGTAAGAAGATTAGGTTCCTTCACATGGTCTTTGCCTCAACTATTGTCCTGGTTGTATTCTGGCATATTATTCATGGGATCTCTAATCCTTTTTAGTTCTGATATCGCGCACACTATTTCGCACGCCTTGTGTGTGGGGGACGATGATTTTATCTCCACTTCTTGTTCAGGTTGCACCTACTGCCATCTATCCCGGGAATTGAGCTTGAACCACACTCCATGCTATCGATTGACTATGGGGTTCAAGGTCCAGAGATCACGAGCGGGGCACTAGTAAAAATGTTTCTCACTCGACTTACTCCATTGTGCGCGTACAGCGCACATTTTACTCCAACTTTCGTGACACCTTCAGGGCAAGCGCCATCGTGGTCATGATCGTGGGCATACCCTGCGACTTGGGGAGAAGAGAAAGATCCGCGACCCAGACCCCCTCAGGCAGCAAGCCGGGCCTCATGCTCTGAACGTGTTCCCTGGATAGGGGGACCGTGCCACCGAGGTGGCCCCCGTTCAGCACGCCCTCAACGAAGGGCTCGTCGACCCCGGCGCCCCTCATTATGCTTTCAGCGAGTTCGACGCCCTCCGCCAAGCGTGCCCTGTCAGCGTCAGTCAGCTCCTTGTGGACCGCCCCGTCGGCGTCCACTGAACCATTCTGATCGTCAGCCACTTTCACCATGACCCCGACACGGTCGCCTACGGGTACGCCCCTCCAGGGCTTGTGGAACATGTGTGACAGTATGTCCGGGTACGGGGACAGGATGTAACCGGGCTTCTTTACGTGCCACGCCATCGGATTTTCCCTGAGCTGGTGTGCGTCCCTCAGGACGCCGCCCAGCGTGAGCACGACGTCCACCCATAACCTGTCCGCTGATGGTATCCCAGAGGCCTCCAGGATCTGGGCCGTGCCTATGCCTCCGGCGGCCAAGACCACGGCGTCCGCCTCGTAGCGGCGCATCGATCCCCCGGCCGCCGCCTCGACCCCTCTAGCCCTTCCGGCGTCCACGATCACGTGCCGGACAGGTGATCCTGTGAGTATCCTCCCACCGTGCGCCTCTATGTCTTTAAAGAGGCTCGTTGCGGTCCACCTTGCGCCGGTCTTGCACCCCAGCTCGCATAAGCCGCAGGACACACACTTGTCCACGTCAACCATCTTGGGAGTCGGTATAAGATCCAGTCCCATGTCCTCGGCTGAGTCGAACATCCTCTGGGTAATGGGCCGCCACCTGGTCCTGGGGATCGTCGTGGGCTTCAGTATATCCTCTACCTCTTTGTACTCCTGTGAGAGGTCGAGTCCTATCTCTTTCAAACCGTTTTCCGCCCTCACGGCGTTGCCGCATGAGATCGATGTCGAGCCTCCCGTGGTGACGCCCCTTAAAAGAACGAGGTCTGCGGAGGAGCGGAGCGAGGAGACGTGGGGGAAGACAAGGTCTATGGTCTTCTCGCCGCCCAGCAACCCAACCCCACGTAGCCTATCGGCCCACACTATTCGTCTCGGTAAGGGCTGGAAGGGTTTCCCAGCCTCGAGCACTAGCACGTCGTGGCCCATCGAGGATAGCTCCCGTGCGGCTGTCGCGCCGCCTGCGCCTGATCCTACTACGATTACCCTCATCCTATGCCCCTCCCGAAGTGATCGTGACGTTTGCCATGCAGGTCGGGAACCCTGAGGTGATCCTCCTCTCGAAGCTCATCGATGCTCTTGGGTTGAGGCCTCTGAACACTCCCTCGTCCACGGCGCATAGGACGGTGCACGTGAGCTCAGAGTAGTGCTCCGAGAGCGCGCACCTGTGGACCTCTATGCGGTGATCCCCGGCTTCTCCCTTGACGGTGAACCTGATCCCTAGGACCCTGTACATCACCCGGGCTGCCGTCAACAGGTCCTCGACGCCGTCACCGACCACGAGGCGCTTACGCGACTCCTCGCCCAGTGATACTCCTATCTTGAGGAGGGTTTCTCGGCCCAACTCGACCGCCCTGTCGTGGCCGACGCCATCAGAGAGGGCCTTCAAGAGGAGGTTGTGGTTAGCCGCCATGGCGGCTCTGCGCTTCTCGATTGATCCCGATGGTGTCTTGATCTGTGTGGAGACTTTCTCCAGCTCGCTGGGGGCTGCTTGTTCGAGCACTTTGCGTAGTGCATCGGTGGTCATGGCTGCTACTCTATCGACCTCGCTTTTTTGCACGAAGCCTGGAAGCCAGATTGATGCGAGGAGCAGCCTCAAGCTCACCAAGTCAGTTTCGCCTCGGACTAGGAATATTCATGCATGGTTCTAGGATTATAAACCTTTTTTTTGACTGTGAAAGTTGCCGCCAAACATTGCTAACGGTGCGGGGGTGGGATTCGAACCTCTTTTCCGTGAAGATGTCTCCCCCAAAAATCCGTTTTTTATTAATAAAAAAAAGAGACATTAACATTTAAAGGATAATAATCCACAGAGCAGAAAATTTTAACAATCTGGGGGAAAAATAGTAAGTGACTTTTATGATAGCAATAAAAGGAAGGATAGTAGACTGTACGGGAGCTGATCCCATCGAAAACGGAATAGTGATTATATCAAACGACCACATTGTGGAAGTAGGAAAAGAAAAAGATGTAAAGATACCAAGTGACTCAAAGGTCATAGATGCTTCAGGAAAGACGATAATCCCCGGGTTAATAGATTGTCACACACACCTCTGTTCCGTAGCAACCAGTATGGATGACAGTGTCGACCTGCCCCCTAAATCATATGATGCCTGTAAGTCGACGTTATATGGGGTTGAAAATGCAAAGCGTTGGTTAAACGCCGGAGTCACCACAGTTAGAGACATCGGCTGCAAACATCGAGGAATATTCGCTTTGAGGGAGGAGATCGAGGCCGGAAGAATACTTGGGCCAACGCTGATCCTTGCGGGCCGAATAATCACGCAGAGTGGTAGAAGCGGTGGTTTTGGTGTAGCAGCAGATGGCGCGAACGAGGTTAGGAGGGCTGCAAGACAGGACCTAGGGGCAGGCGCGGAGTGGGTGAAGGTGTACGCTTCGGGTGGAGGCTCCGCAAGTAGACTGCGAGATCCATGGGATGTGTGGATGACTACAGAGGAGATAGCGGCCGCATGCGAAGAGGCTCATAGCAAAGGCATGAAGGCCGCAGCTCATGCGGTCAACGCTGAATCAGCGATGCGATGCGTCAAAGCTGGCATAGATTCCATAGAACATGGGGTCCTTCTCAACGATGAGGTGTTGGAGGCAATGAGGAAACACAACGTCTACTATTGCCCAACGGCGTACTACTACCACATAAGGGGAGAGCATCCTTCGATTCCAGAATGGATTAGAAAAAGGATCTCGACTGAACTGCTCCACGTGCAGAGGCAGTGTGTAAAGAAGGCTTCTGAGATAGGGGTTAAGTTGGTGGCGGGCACCGACATGGGCGCACCTAGTGAAGAGGGCCTATCGGAGCCAGATGCGTTGGCACAGGAGCTAATCTTGCGTGTCAAGTATGGCTTGTCCCCAATTCATGTCTTGATGTCGAGCACGAGGACTGCGGCTGAGATGCTTGGAGTCAAGGACAAGGTTGGGACGTTGGAGAAGGGGAAATTGGCGGATGTGGTGGTTGTCAAAGGTGACCCTCTTAAAAGCATGGAAGCCGTTCTTCCAGAGAATGTTTGGCTAGTTATGAAAAAAGGCATGACAATCCATGATGGCTACAAACATTTGTAACGTATTGAAACTTAACAGTTTAACCCCTTTTAATATTACCTAACTGAACAATAATATGGTGCAATATTTTTATCCCCACATACGCATGGGGTTTCTGGACCTTCCCCTCAATTTAGCCTATTGGTGACTCGGACCTTATCAGAAGTGGAGATATCTCCCGATACTTTCCCTCTTTTTATCGATGATTTTGTGGGGTTTAACCAAATCTCTGATTATATCCTCAAATTCCTGATTTTATCCTCACTTCATCCCATTCAGGTGGAACCCACCGCTATTCCAGCCTAGGAGTTGGGTGCAAACCCACCATGAAATGGAGACAGTGCAGGAAATTCTTCGACCCTATTCCTCCTTTTTATCAAACATTTTATCAAGGAACCCTTTTTAAGGCCAGATTTAGGAAAAATAGTCTCCTTTATAAGGAGAAAAAATATTAATCCGGTAATAATCACGAATGGAACATTAATAACTGAAGAAAATGTTCAATCAACGAGTGATGCTGCTAGTTATGAAATCACCTTACTTAGTTACAAGAAAGACACCCACAATTATTTAGCACAAAAAAATGTTTTTAATTCCGTTATTAACGGCATTGCGAATGTTACTCAAAACAATGGTAATTTCATAGTAGCGTTTGTAGCTACTAAATTAAACAACGCCGATTTGTATAGAACCTTGGAGCTAGGAATTTCTTTGGGTGCAGTCGATATAATGTATAACCGTATTAATTTAAGTGCTAATAATATTCGATATGTTGAACAGCTACTACCCACCGTATCTATGATAAAAGATAATCTAAAAACTTTAGAAAAAATTAATGACAAATATGATATTCCCATTGCTTCATCAGTCCCGATTCCACCATGCTTGGTTGATGTACAAAAATATAAAAAAATTAGATTTAGTTGGTGTCCTCGGGGTAATTAGGAATCATATTATACTGTAGACTCTTCAGGATATCTTAAAATATGTAATCATTCCCCCATAATCTTGAGAGATTTAAAAAACCAAAAATTCAGCGAACTTATAAAACACCCTTATGTCTCTAAATTTAAAGAACTAGTACCAGATGAATGTGATAATTGCGAAAACGAGTTGAGAAATCTTTGTCTTGGTGGTTGTAGAGCGGCGGCTGAAGCATGTTATGGTTGTTTAGGTATTGATCCTATTGTAAAACTGATTGAAGAATGAGCACACGCGTACAGCCGTTATGTGTGTGGGGGGATAAAATTTATCCACACACACAAAACAAGGGGCTGATTTGACAGTCAATGGCATAAGCTGGCTGTTGTTAGCAGGATCATTGTAGACCCACATTATCAACTTATATGCAGTCTCTGCTTTTGCGAGATCTCCAGTTGGGTAATATCTCTCTTAACCATTCTTGAGGAGATTTATCTAATTCTTAATCAAATACCCTCATAAAACATGTATTATTATAATAATTTCTATTTTTTCATTATATACCAATAATATGGAACGTTTATTTCAAAACGTTCCCTCGCATTCTTATTATAAAAGAACGAAGGCAATTTCTATCGGGGGCGTATTGGGTTTTGGAAGTTGCACGCATCCGAGAGGAACTCATCGAGGACAGATTCGTAATAATGGGATTTCTACTATTCATAGTAATGGATGTATTTCTATTACTAATGTGAGGTTATAAAATGAATGTATTAAATTACATGGATAGAGCCACACTGATCATTCTATGTCTTGTGGTTAGATTATATCATGGATTATCATCATAATCTATTTATCAGAACTCACTCATCTATTTTTTTAAGTTCAGGAATTAAATGATTAATCATAGACTGAATATTATGATAATTAATGTTATATATCTATCAATCCAAGAATATAAAGCTCAACTAAAATCACGGTAACATAGGGATAAGTTTGGTTTTAAATTCAGAGAACATTATAATCTTAGTTTCTATCACCCTACTAATAAGCTCACTTGCTTCACTCACCTATAGAATAACCAAGATACCTGATATCATTCTGCTGATGATGTTCGGAATAATTGTTGGACCAGTATTAGGATTGTTCGATAAGAGCCTATTCATAAGCCTCGCCCCGATGATGAGCGTAGTAGCTTTAAGCATAATTCTGTTTGAGGCAGGTATCAACTCCGATATCATCGAGATAATGCAGACCATGGCTAAATCAACCGCTCTATCAGTCTCCACAATCCTCAGCGTTACTGTAATCGTCGGGCTAGCCCTAAATTTGTTAATGCCCGGTAGTTTTAGTATTATACAAGGAATGCTTCTAGGAGCCATGGTGAGCGGGACTAGTACTGTAGCCATTTTTGGAATATTACAAGGGATGACTCAAGGCTCAGAGGACACTAGGTCAGCTAAAATGATGTTGACCATGGAATCAATACTTTCAGACCCGATCTGCATAATATTATCCATAAGCTTCATCCGAATGATAATGCTTCCAGGAGTATCTCTCAAAGAAAGCGTCTTTGATATATTTCGGACATTCATATTATCAAGTCTATTAGGTTTCGCAATAGGCATCTTCTGGACCAATATTCTAGATAAAATAAAAAAATCCAGTTTCACTTATATGAACACACTATCCGTACTACTCCCTTCCTATATATTCACCGAGAGGTTCGTCGGCGAAGGTGGAGGAGCCATGACTGCCCTCGCCATCGGCTTAGCGATAAAAAACTATAGATACATCTCCGATAAACTCGGGTGGCACCAAACACTCAAAGTCGATAGCCAGAAACTAAGGGAGTTTCACGAAGAAATAACGTTCTTCATAAAATCATTCTTCTTCGTCTACATCGGCGTAATCGTCAGTCTAAAACTGGAGTACATGGTGGTCGGGAGTATACTAGTCAGCATTATAGTGGTCACCAGATATGAAGTGGTCAACATATTAGGGAGGCTATTGAATATGTCCATGATCGAACAAGTCTTTGCCCAGTTCATATTCGCTGCAGGGCTACCTTCATTCATCATGGCCCAACTTCCCCTTATATACGATCCAGAGGGGGCCATTTTCCCCAACCCAAGCATATACGCCGACCTCTGTATGCCAATAGTGTTATGCACCGTGGCCTTTAGCGCATTCATAGGAAGTCACATGATAAAAAATAGAACGGGTATGAAGAAAAACGTAAACTAGTTAGAAAAATCAGGAGGTATTTTTTCTTTAAATATCATAGAATTTATTCGAAATAAACTATATTTTTATATAACCTCCAATTCCAACTCTTACTCTAAATAACCCGCGTGCATTTTTTATAAAAAACTGGTCATCATGAGTGATGTCGATTTCGATCTCGCTCCTGTTGACGGTGAGGAAAAACCAGAGGAGTTCTGTGTTCTTGCATGGAATACCTTCTGGCCATACGTTATGACTCTTAGACGAGGTGGGGACTATCCAGAGTTCTATAAAGAACCGGGAAAAGCGTTTGCATGTTGCCCTGATGTAGCTAGGCCTGTCTCGTTTAAGATAGAGAGGATCTAGTTTCTTTCTATTTTCCTTTGGTTTGTTCTTCCATTACTTGTTCTGAAGGGTATTCATGTACGATTATTTTTGGCTTTGATTCTGTTATCTGGAGCCAGTATGGTGGTTCCTCGAAGATATAGTTCCAGTAGGCCTCTCCTTTTATGGTGTCTACGTGAGTTACCTTCCAGTAGGGCACGTAGTCGTTCTGGTAGTCCATGATGGTAACCTGGTTTACCTTGACCTCTATTAGAGTTGTTCTTGGTATGTTGATGCACCTGTCCCACATTATCCTGTGTTTTTCCTTGAATCGCATGCGTACTCTCCAGTGCTTATCATCATAGGGGTCTCCCAGTAGCTTAGCGGTGCCGTAGAATTGTTTGTTGTACGTGTTGAGTACCACGTTGGGGTTGCGCTGGATCTCTTTTACCCAGATGAATTGTTCTGTGAGCACGATGTAGGCGTTGAGGTCGATGAAGACGCATAGCGGGTAGAAAGCGTGTACATGGTTGTTGTATGCTGTGGCGAGGTTGATTCGATTTAGCTGCTCTGCTTCCTCTATTATCTCTCTTCTTAGCTGTGCGTAGTCTAGGGTCCTGTCGGTTTTATCCCCGTACATCGCCATTCATGATGGGTGATGCAGTGATTTATTTAAGCGTGTTTTTAAGGTAACTGGTGGGAATATTTGATTCCTAGAGTACTAGAGGGGTACGTTGCAGATCTCACACAGCTCTTCCTGGATATCGTATAGTGTTAGTTCTATGTCGTGGGCGAATTTTGGCCATGTCTTGG
>JABAOC010051882.1_pt1 | contig 15170 bp, 8 predicted proteins | sample 7062161 | NCBI WGS metagenome assembly JABAOC01 (sample SAMN14538625, study PRJNA623070) | marine sediment metagenome | biome: marine biome [ENVO:00000428]; feature: marine pelagic biome [ENVO:01000023]; material: deep marine sediment [ENVO:00002113] | place: India: Gulf of Khambhat ... | reverse complement strand
AATTTATGAGGGTGGTGAACTATTACAAATTTTCTAAATTCTTTTCAATACTGATTGCTTTATCATAGTGGTACCAATCCGTGCGGAAGTATTTAATTTCTAATTGACTTGCTGTTTTAAGAATTTTTTCGGTTGTCGAGTGCGTTACATCCTGAATTGAAGTACATAGCATGACAATCTCGATTCCGGCTTTCTGACAGGTTTCCACTGCCCGGGGCAATTCATCTTCAACTTTTTCCGGTGGTACATGCCCTTGTGGACGAACTGTTAAATCGATTCCATCAAAGTCCATATTGGAGGTTGTTTCCGCCATACATTTCAAATCCAGCCAGTGGAGATGTTTGGAAAAGATTGTGATCTTTTGTTTAATATCTTGAAATTCATTTGTATTTTGTGATTTCATATCTAATGTCTGAATGAATACTCATGTTAACTTGATTTAAGATTGAACATATCTATAATAAAAAAAGTGGTTACTCCAATTTTTAAATTGCAAGCAACCACTTTGTTATTCTACCTGCACCAAATAATATCTTATTGATATTAGGAAATATTTCCCTATTTAACCAACAACATTTTCTTCGTGATTGAATGATTGCCTGCTTCCAATTTGTAAAAATAAACTCCAGAAGGCATATCCTTTGCATTCAGTGTCACAGAATGGAGACCGGCACTGATTTTTTTGTTATCGACTAACGTTTTTACCTTGTTGCCAAGTACATTGTAAACAGCAAGTTTCACCTTACTTTCCTTTAACAAGTTGTAATGAATGGTGGTGGACGGGTTAAACGGATTGGGGTAATTCTGCCTCAATTCGAATGAATGAACAGTCGCTGTCTTACTTTCATCATTTACAGCAGAAATTATTTCAGGGTACCAATTCAAGTCACCCAGTGGTAATCCGTCATCTCCCGCTGTTAATAATGTTGTGTTAGTATAGGACAAGTCTTCAGCAATAGGCCAGGTAATACCAAATGGTTCTACGTCATCCCCCAACCAATCCCAATCGAAAATGATATCCACTGTTGGATAAGGTTTCGTTAAAAATTTAGCATTGAAATCAACAAATTCAGCACGTTTATCTGGTTCATTCACAAATCCGGGATCTTCATTATAAATCGTAGCTTCATTTAAACTAAAACCAGGCCATGTGTTTTTATCTGCCAGCATTCCTTCTTCCCGTGCTGTAATAAATGAAATTGGGGAAGTAAGATGAGAAGAGTCTGCTTGCATCTGCAAAATATCATCCGGAACCAACCATGCGTTATTGGAAATTTCGATAACGCGATCTGCTTCTGGCATGATTTCATCAGAACCAATCGTATCCACCTGAATGATTGAAAATGGGACATTAGCATCGGATAACTGTTTTGCACGTTGTGATTCAGCATCACCCATTGATAGAGCACTATACCAAATATTGTTCTTGAAGATGGCATTGCCCCAATAGGGAAAATGAAATGTCTGACACGATGAATTGACCACTGTATTGTGTACAAAACGAAAACAATTTTGTTGCCCATCCTTAACCGTAGATACTGCAAAAGGAGCACCCGGACAATTTAAAAAAGTATTGTTTTCAATCCAGATTGTATCAGACGATACTTTTTTCGTTTGAATCCAAAATCTATAATTGGTTGATTTTGGACCGATCTCCATCAAATTACGGACGAGATTATTTGTCGCAAACACCGATACTCCAGGTTTATCTGTGTAAATTGACTGATGCCCATATTCAAAAATACACTTATCAACTCGTACTGTTACACCTTCAACATTAGCGACGATAACCCTCTTGGTAACAGCTCCGAGTGCATCTGTACAAAGGAAATAGATATTTTTTACGGTGATATCGTCCGATGCCTCAAACATCGGATTGTCAGATCCGCCAGCTTCATCCACATTCATAAGAACTATTGGAGGATGTACTGAGTCTGATCTTGGTTCACCGGTGAGTTTAAGGTGATATCCAATATTCCTTACTCTCCCTGAAAGGAAATACCAGCCTCCGTTTTTTAAACCATATACTCGGTCTGGATTATTTCTTTCGCCTGTTGCTGTGGTGTCTCCTTCTATGGTTTCAGTGAGTGTATAATTCTCACTGTATTGATCAACCTCCACCCACAATGTATCAGGAGCCTGGGCAAACATTGGAAGCGTGAAACTAAGCGAAAACATTAATGTGAATAAAGACAATGTTGTTTTTTTCATTACTTACCTCCATAATTTGTTTTTCAATAACTTTGTTTTTCTTTGTTTCCGTTGTTTAAAAACTGTCAATAAAAATTTGTTTCCATAAACACCTCCATTGGTTATTATAATATAAATACATTTAAACTGGATAATACATATACAAATCGTGTAAATGAAATTCTATTTTTGACTAATACACATACCGTAATCCCAGAGCAAAGCTCCTTCCGTAATATTCCTGATATGTTGGATATACTGAATTTAATTGAAATCTTCTATCAGGTGTATCGATTAAATTGTTGGCATTAAAAAATAATTTCAAACCTTTCCAGGGCAGATCTTGCTTAACAGCTAAATCCCAACGGCGGTAATTTTCCGTATATTCATTCTTTATTTCTTCCTTTTCTCTGCTGGTTAAAGTTTGTGTTTGCCAATAAAAAGATAATCGCACAGAAAAACCACCAATGTCATAACCAAACGAAAGGTTCAATATATCTGCTGGTTGATCTTCCAGATCCGCCACCGAAAATGTATCTATTCGTGCAAATTTAGGCGGACGGCTGCCAGGTATTCTTTCAGATATAGTGAAAGGATATTTGGTTTCTGAATTAATATGACTGTAATTTAAATTGAATACGATTCCATTTAATGGTTCAGGCAAATACCAAAAATTCGACTGCCAATCGAACTCAAGACCTGATACGTAAGACTTGTGTTCGTTATTTGTGGGGATATTATACCAGACATTACTAAATTCATCGGATAAACCGAATTCTTCATTTTCATTTTTGGGTATATATATCCCCGTTGTCCAGATCATATTTTCAATTTCTTTATAAAAACCTCCGGCTGTAAAAAGTCCGATATAATTAGAATAAATCGAAAAATTGATATCTGTATTCCACGAGGTGGCTGGTTTTAAAGAAGGGATCCCTGCTTTCACATCTTTATCGGTTGTATTAAAAACTCGCAGTGGAGTGTAATCCCTAAAATTAGGTCTGGTCAAAGTTTTTGTCTGTGCGAGCCGAATATTGAACCAATTAAATGGCTGATATCGAATATGAAACATCGGTAGAAAGAATTCATTGGAAGATGTAGCAGTTGTATCATTTACTAAATCCGGATAATAGTAATCATTTTCTGAATAAGAATAAAGAGCTGCCGTATATTGATGCTTTTCATGTTCATAACGTACACCCGGGAGTAACATAAGTTTTTTATCAAACAGGTTCAATTCACTCATTATATAAAAAGCGTTTAAATCTTCAAAACCATTATAATCATTCAGAACTGATTTATCCGTATCATAATCCCATGTCAAATCGCGCGCAGAAATCTCTTTCACAGCTATAGAGTACATCTGACGTAAAATATCCATCTTGGGCATTAGAGGAAAATTATACTTCCCCCCTAAGTAATTATCCACTTTAAAATCTTCATCTATGAAATCTGCCATTAGAACATTTAAGTTTGCTCCTGCGTAGGTACTAACAACTTCCGGAATTTGCTCTCTAAATACATCGCTTAAAAATTTGTGAGTATCATAAATTGGAGAATCAAATGCGTCAATGTTTTGATCTCTGCTTTTATGGTTATATTTTCCACCCATCTTTAGATACCCGGCAATTGAATTACCAAAAGAAAAAGGAACTTTCCAATTCAGTGAAGCAGTCAGATCTCTTTCCTTTGTATCACGATTGTCTTTTGATATCGTTACTAGATATGTTTTCATGTAATCAATATTGGCAAATTCATTCAATGTTCGGGCATCTACAAATCCATTTTCAGTGATGGCATCTTCGCTTATTGCATTGTCTTGACTAAATGACCAATCATGAGAGGCAGATTCTACACTTGACAAGGAGTGAGAGAATTGAACATCAATCTTTGTTTGTAAAATATTAAATTCTCCATAAAGGGTGTTTACAATTTGGTCAGTAGTTTGCTCCGGAGTTTCACTAATATTATAACCTATTCGACCTTGATCCGGGTAAGTAATTTTCCTGACAATACTTTCTTTGTCTAATCGATTGGCAAAGTTGCTGAATTTAACTTTACCAAAAGGTAAAATATAATCAGCAACTAATGTCGCACCGAGACGTTTTCTTAAATCCTTTCTGTCTGTTAATGTGAGTTTTTCACCATTTAATGGAAAACTTTTATCAAATTCTTTTGACCAGGAACCTTGTAACTCGTCATTCCCGCGATTTACCTGCTCTGCGTTCAGCGAGAAAACAATACCTAAATTATTTTTGAAGAACCTATTACTGACTAAACCTGTTAACTTATAATCATTGTATTTATTATCATGTCCATTATACCCTCCTTGTAATCGTAATTCCGCATGCATTCCTTCATCAGCTTCCCTGAGTTTAAGGTTCACAGATCCCCCGATGGCACCGCCATCCATGTCAGGAGTAATTGCCTTACTGACCTCAATTCCAGCTAATGTATTTGAGGCAATAGAAGCAAGACTGACACTTCGGTTTCTTTCATCCGTTGATGTCATCTGCACTCCATCAACAGTGATGTTGTTGAAACGGGGTGAAAGACCGCGAATTGCAACTTTTTCGGCTTCCCCACCGCTGCGCAAAATAGAAACTCCGGGGAGTCTTCCCAAAGATTCAGCCGCATTAACATCTGGTATTTCCTGAATACGATCTGCAGCGACAACATTCTTTATATTTCTCGCCGTAATTTGCTGGTTAATAGCCGCCATTTGGCCTTCAGCCTGGGCAGTAATCGTTACTGTTTTACCAGCAACTATAACATGTTCCAATTGAAAATTAATCTTCGTTATTTCCTTATCAGAAACATTGATTGCTATTACCATTTCTTCATAACCGATGTATTTAACTTTTAGATTATATGATCCTGGGGGAACTCGTTGAATATGATAATTTCCGTTCAAGTCGCTTGCTGCACCGATTGCTGTTCCGTCAATATAGACATTTGCACCTGGTAATGGCTCTCCGGTAATTACGTCGGTTACAGTTCCAACTATTTCTCCACTTGCAGCGGCAAAAAGTGTCCTATTGCTAACAGTTCCAATCAAGAAAAAAATACACAAGGTAAAAATTTTACGCATGACAATTCTCCCTTTACAAGTACTTCAATGTTTAAGATTTTGCAGTGTGGTTGTTATAATAGGAAATAAAATTTGTTTCAAACTATTACTGTGTTAGTATTAAAAAGGAATTAACAGATCATTCGATATATATTCAATTAAAATTTTACAATCAACAATAAAGGATTAAACGGCTAAATTATGTAGTAAACGGTTTAATAATTTTTTATGATAACATTATTAACTATATTTTAAACAAAAGCTTAAATTATAATACACTATTTGTGTTAATCTTCAACAAAGTTAATCTCTCAACAATATTAAGCTTTAAAGTATTGAATATTATTCTGGTATCGCTTTCACTAACAAGTATTTTTCAAAATGAACATTAATTTTACCATTACCCGTTTTTTTTCCAATCTCCTTTTTGTTGACATAATCGAAAATGATGAAATTTTTTTTCCCCAGGCCTCTGAATTCTATTTCTCCATCCCATTTAAATGCAAAAAAAGCATAATATAAAATTCCATCTTTTTTCACAACATGAGTTTCGGGCTTGTCATAAGCAATATCGTACAAATTAAGATATTCTCCATTGCTCAACTTATATTCCCGATAAACCTTGAGCCATTTATCAAAATGTTCCGTCCGCACTGGTGACAAGTAACCCGGATATTTAGCTCGAAGGAAATCAGCATTATCCTCCGGTTTAGAGACAAACATAGAACCGGGAATTCCACCAACTCCGATCATTGAAGGAAAATTGGATTCATCATAATATCTTTCGACGTGATCACCATGGAAGGCACTTTCAGGCCCCATTAATGCTTTCAGAACTTTTCCACGATGACGTATTTGCCATTGGCTATTAAAATCAGATGACACTGACTGATTATAATAAGGCATCTTATAAAAAGACGGAAAAACGCCACAGGGACATATTTCGATGATTGCATCCGGTTTCAACTTAAATGTTTCTTCAGATATTATTTGATAAATTTTTGATAGTGATTCAAAAGATTCTGCCGGATTTTCATGATGATGGTCAACTGCATAACAATTACTCATAGCGTTTATGACCTGCTGGTCAACTTTGAATCCATCATAATCCCAGTCACCAATAAATTTTTGAACAAGCTCACGAAAATAATTTTGAACTTCCTCTAATCCAGGACACAAATAGGCGATATTTTTATTAGATTTTTCCCAGTATACTATTTCCCCGGTCTCGTCTCTTACCAACCATTCAGGGTGCTGCCTCTGAAGTTCAGGACCGGCGATGCACCAGGTAGTCCAAAGTTTGACCTTAAGACCATTATCATGAAAAGTTTTTACAAAATTTCTCATGTCCTCATCCCCGTTGGGAAATGCATTGCTTCTAGGTTTAAAATCTCCGTTTTTATTAAACCAGCCATCATCAATAGTAACGACTTTATAATTGTATTCCTTTAATACAGGAATCATATCATATATATGTTTAATCGTGAAATCAGGCCCGAATCCCCAGGCACACCAAATCGCTTCGTAAACTGGATCATCAGGATCATTTTCAAGCATTTTTAGCCCTTTACGTTCCATCAAATTTGAGTATGTTCGCAAACCATCATAAAAATCGCCATTGTGAACACCAATCACAGTTGGAATTGATTGATAAATTTCTTGTTCAAATTTGATAGATTCTCGTTTATACTCGATGCCAATAGTTAAATATCCCTCATCGTCAACTTGTGCTGGAAGTGAAACAAGAGTTGCTTTTTCTCGGACACTACCGATAAAAAATCCGGTTTCTTTACACCAAACATCCAGAACAGGTAATCCTCCGCCAAGTAATCTCTTTATTTTTTTCTTGTTTTCCACTACCTTCATACCCTGGTAATTCTGATATGAAAAATCCTCCTTAACAGGAAGTATCCAATCAGGTCTGGAACTATAAGATCCACCTTGCAAAATCCAAAATGCATGTCTGTCATAGTTTTTGTTGATGAGCGATGCATCCAATTTGAAACGATTGTTGATTTCTTTTGTTATCACAAGCCCAGGTGTTGAATTAATGTTTTTGTATTCGGTTTGAATTAGTGCAGCCTCGGGAAATTGTTCATAGATATCAATATATAGAACCTTTTCAATGACTGACTGAAACGGGCCATTTGCCGTGCCAGTTATCTTCGCTCGTTTGCCTCTACCGAATTCATTATTTATGTTCTGTACGACAACCTTTTCATCATTAACCTCAAAATATTTCACTTCATTATTATTAATCACAATATAATTCGGAACAAAAGCCGCCCGAATTATTGATAATAATGAATCCCCACTTTTGCGAAAAACAATGCAACGCATTTGATTATCAAATTTAATTCTAATTGTAGAGCTTTCGAATAAATAATTTTTATTTTCTATAGTAAAACATATATCAGTTTCTTTCAGTGAACAATAGCAAAAAAGAAAAAATAAAACACTGGAGAACAAAAAAAGTTTTTTAAACATTAGATAAACCTTTAGTTCATAATATCATTTTATAGCTTGAAAAGGATTTCCGAGTCCTTAATCATTATATGAGATATCACAAATGGAGGCTATTGCTGCAAACGCCATCTTTTAACCTCAGATTCCGTCCTTGCAGTTTCGAATATTGTTTTACAATGATTAATGAGTTCTGGATGAAGATCCGCAATGTTATGTTTCTCACTCAAATCCAAATCTAAATTATACAATTCGATAGGTGTCTGAAAGCCAACCTGCACAAATTTATATTTACCCATGCGAAGAGCACGGTTGAATACACCTTTCAGATAAAATTCCCAATAAAGATATTCATGATTGCGCTGAGTTTTTTGGCAAAGTGTTGGTAAATATGATATGCCATCAATATCTTCAGGAGTGTTGACACCCGCTATTTCGCAAGCGGTTGGCAGGAAATCCCAAAATGCAGAAATATGATTCGTGGTTGTGTTTGGTTTTATCATTCCAGGACACCAGGCAATCATCGGAACCCTTATTCCCCCTTCATACAAATCACGCTTGATGCCACGAAGGGGGCCAGAACTATTGGAAAATTCTGGTTGCGCGCCACCTTCCCGATGTGGTCCGTTATCGCTGGTAAAAATCACAATTGTTCTGTTATCGATGCCAAGTTCTCTCAGTTTATTTAGCACCCGCCCAATATCTTTATCCATGCGCGTGATCATGGCGGCCTTACCTTTTTCAGCGAACGGCCAGTCTTTAGCTTTGTATATACCCAGATCAGGTACTTCCATACCAACGTCCATTCCATTGTCTCCACCTCGATTGTTGGCATGAGGGATAGTTAACGCCATATATAGAAAAAAAGGATTGTTTTTATTTTGTTCAATAAATTTTAATGATTCTTCTGCAAACAAATCATGTGAATATTGTGTCCTATCCACAGATATACCTTCACCATCCGGCCTTGGGTTTTCCACCCGATTGCCATCAAGCTTGACACGAGTATCGTTTCTGAACAAGAATTCTGGATAATAATTGTGCGCGTGCCCCTGGCAAAGATATCCGTAAAAATAATCAAACCCTTGTTTGCGAGGAATGCCTTCGGAGCCGGGACCGCCTAATCCCCATTTACCGATTAATGCTGTGGCGTAGCCAGCTTGCTTCAAATATTCTGCGACTGTTTTTGTTGTTAATGGAATGGGAAGTTGTCCCATGGGTTCCACCTTATAGTTGCCACGGATGTAAGTGTGCCCGGTATGAAACCCAGTCATCAGCGAACATCTGGAAGGCGCGCAAACTGTGCTTCCTGCATAATGGTCAGTGAATAACATCCCTTCTTCAGCCATTTTATCGATGTTCGGTGTATGGATCCGTTGCTGTCCATAACAACCTAGATCACCATAGCCAAGATCATCAGCTAAAATATAAATGATATTCATTTTTTGTGCTGCAATTTTCCTTTGGCACCCCATTGAGTAAAAAGTCGCTGCAAGCGCTGTTTTTCCTGCTAAACTCAGAAACTTTCGTCGATTCAATGATTCCATAAGTTAGTCTCCACACACAATATCTTTATAAGAATCGTTCATATCAAATTCAAATCAAATCTCAACATTTTTTCTTGCAATTTTATAATTTTGTTGATCGTTTCATTTGACTGCCATCGCATCTAATACCTTTTGAATCGCCTTGTATAATTTCTTTTTATTGATTGGTTTCAATAAAAAATCAACAGGATTATAGGTACGGGCCTTTGGTATGTACTTATCATATGAAGAAATAAAAATCACCTTAAAATCTGCCTCTGTTTTATCCAAAAGATCAAAACCGGAAAGATCTGGCAATCGAATATCTAAAAATACAAGATCCGGTTTCAATTCTGAAATCAGAGGGAGTGCATCTGCAACATTGCCGGCTTCACCAACAACTTCTACTTCGGGATACTCACTTAGCATTGTCCTTAACTCTACTCGTATCAATCGCACATCATCTATAATTATCACTCTTAATTGATCCATTTTTTATTTGCTCCTATTGGATTTTGCACCATTGAAAAATCAGTTTTCATATATCAGCATTATTCTCGATCTTTCACCCTTAAGGCTGACATATAAATAAAGAATTATATTCACCAAATCAATCATAAAGGACTAAACGGTAAAATAACGTATTAAATGGTCATTATTTTTATCTGATAGAAACAATCTTAAATCGAAATGTTACATCTTGGTAAATTTTAATTGACATTTTCGATAATTAATATTATCTTTATTCTGATAAAAGGGAAATACATTATTTTTAAAATCATTAAATCAGGTTAAATATGATTTTTTCAATATCAAATCCCGCCATAAATCTAAAGTTGTTTATTTCAATCTTTTTGATTTTACTCTCCGTAATAATTCTCACTCCTTTAGCTCATGTACATGCTCAGAAAAATGATTTGCGATTTATGCATCTTACGAGTGATGACGGCCTTCCACAGAATAAAGTCAATTGTATACTGCAAGACAGCCAGGGCTTCATGTGGTTTGGGACGAATGATGGACTTAGTAAATATGATGGCTACGTATTTACAAACTTCGATTATGATAGTGCTGATGTCTATAAACCGTCAGACGATTTTGTACAGGCGATGCTTGAAGACAACAAAGGCAACTTGTGGTTCTGCACCGGCAGTGGTGGCTTAAATTTATATAATAGAGTCTCGACCCAGTTTAAACATTTTAGGGCTTATTCATCTATGAATAATAGAATTAGCAACGATAATGTTCAAGCCATAGTGGAAGATAGCAATAATTTCATATGGATTGGGACATCAACGGGAATAGATAAAATTGACATTGAAACGCATACTGTGGTCAATTATATACCTTCCCATTTTAACGACATTCGTTCCAACAAAAGTTCTATAATGACATTATGTGTAGATAAACAGAATAATTTCTGGTTTGGAACCAATGGTGATGGCCTTGGTTTATTTGATCCCAAACATGAAACATACAAATATTTCAGACACAACGCCAATGATATACACTCTATCAGTGATGACAATATCCTCTCGATCTATGAAGATTACAAAGGAAATTTGTGGATTGGAACGTATAACGGAGGATTTAATTTGTATGACAGAGAGAGAAAACAATTTATCCGATATTATCCTGATCAAAACATTCGCGAAAGTTTAACGGTAAGGGCTATCCTGGATGATAAAGAAGGCAATTTATGGATCGGTACCCGGAATGGTCTTTATATTTTTAATAAAAAGACTCATCAATTCAATAATTATGTGCATGATCCACACAATCCTTTCAGTTTGAGCCAAAATAACATTCAATCAATTTTCAGAGATGCAAAAGGAGATTTTTGGGTAGGAACAAAACAGGGAGTAAATTTTCTTAATACAACAAACATGGCCTTTGTTCATTATAGGGCCGATGCTTATAATCCGAGATGTTTAAATCATAATCTAGTTACGGCTTTCTTAGAAGATAGCCATGGTGAGCTGTGGTTCGGGACTACTGAGGGCGGATTGAATCGCCTCAATCGGGAAACAGGCATTTTTACTTACTATACGCATGATCTCAATAATCCAAACAGCATTAGCAGTAATAATGTGAATACGATTGCTGAAGATGGAAATGGTAACTTGTGGATCGGTACTTTTCAAGGCGGCTTAAACATGTATCATCGCAGGGAAGATCGTTTCATCTATTACAAACTCGATCCTGATGTGCCGCTTATTTATCAGCAAGCAATTGCATCACTTATTATCGATGAGGCAAACGACCTTTGGATAGGGACTTCAGAAAACGGGCTGAAGCGTTTTAACATTCAGAACCATGAATTTATTAATTACTCGCTAAACAAATCCGGCTCGGAACCCACAATACGGTGTCTGTATCAAGATGATGAAGGGAAAATTTGGATTGGGAGTGACAATAGTAAATTATATTGCTTTGATAAAAAGAGCCTTGAATCTAATAGTTATCTGCTCCCAGTTAAATCAACACGCACTACGATCAATGCGTTTCATGAAGATAGACATTCTAATCTCTGGATTGGAACCGGTGGAAGAGGCCTATATTGTTTCAACAAGCACGATAAAAGTTTTCAAGCTTATACGAAAGAAAATGGCCTACCGAATATTAATATTCAAGGCATATTAGAAGATGAACATGGGAATTTATGGATCAGTACAGAGAACGGATTATCAAAATTTAATCCGGTGAAACAAACCTTTAAAAATTATTATAAAGAAAACGGGTTACAGAGCAATCAATTTACCAATAGTTTTTATAAAACCCGCAGCGGCGAAATGTTTTTCGGTGGAATGAACGGTGCAACGTCTTTTTATCCAGATCAAATTAGGGAGAGCTCTTATATGGCTCCTCTATATATTACTGATTTTAAAATATTTAATAAATCCGTTTCCTTAGGTAGTGATCAATCTATTTTAAAAGTCCCGATTGAGCAAACAAAATATATTCCGCTATCATATAAACATTCTTCGTTTACATTCACATTTGCATTACTTAATTATGGCACCAGCGAACGTAATCTTTATGCTTATAAAATGGATGGATTTGAAACTGATTGGAACTATGCCGGTACACGACGCTTTGCTACCTATACGAATCTGAATCCTGGCAGCTATACTTTTAGGGTAAAAGAAATCAGCAATGACGGGTTGTGGAATGAAAAGGGGGCTTCTATAAAAATTTCAATCTCGCCACCATTCTGGAAAACATGGTGGTTCAAATTTATCGTAGTAGCCATTGTGGTGTTAGCCTGCTGGCATTTTGTCAACCATCAAGGACGGAAACGGGACCTGCTAAAAGCGACCTCACTGGCAAACCTGACGCAGTTAAAATTGTTACGAAATCAGATGAATCCTCATTTCCTGCTAAATGTCCTCAGCGCCATCCGCGGACTGGTTCTGGTTGATAAAGATCAAGCCTGGAAAATGATGTCAAAATTGACTGAATTTTTACGTTACGTGCTTTTAAATTATAATAAAATCGAAGATACTTTGAGCAAAGAAATTGACGCTGCTAAAAACTATATCAGTATCCAAAAAGTCTGCTTTCATGAAAACCTGCAAGTTTCCTATGATGTAGATGATGCTGCCAGAGATTGTGTTGTTCCGGCTTTCATTTTCCAACCATTAATCGAAAATGCCATCAAATACAGCCAACAAACCAGCCCTAAACAACTTAATGTTAAATTGCTAATTTCATATAATCAGGGAATTCTATCGATTGATGTATCAAATACAGGGAAATTAATTCATCGCGTCACCGAAGATGGTGAGGAAAACAAAGCACACGGAACATCAATTAAAAATATTAAAAAGCGTCTTGGTATAATGTTTAACGATCAATTTACATTTGATCTATTTGAAGAAGCCGGTTGGGTTCACGCAAAGATGACAATTAATTATGAGAAAGTTAATTTGGAGAAGTCGTTTGATGCAGTGGAGGAATAAATAAACCTGATGATGATTAAAATCCGAGATTTATATAGATATCAGAATTTCATATCTCCCCGCGGATTGAAGAATCCCACTGATTTAAGACTTTTTTAAGCCTTTTATATTATGGACTATAATATTAAAAAACATCCGTGGCTTTCTTCAATCCTTGGGTAAATTTTCAATATTGCATTACTATTTTTAACATTACAAAATAATACGTAATCACTATATCAAACACATGAATGGCGTTTTTGATTTATTCCGTTTGTAACTGCAGATCAACTACTTAATAAACATTACCAACACAATCTATCCTTTAATTTTGCCGCATATCGCCGACTAATAACAAACGGCTCATCCATACCTTTCATATAAACTTCATGGGTGTAATTTCTGCATTTATAAACTTTGTCCACATATTCAAAGTTTACAATGGTTGAACGGTGAATCCTCACAAAATATTTTTCAGGCAGAATTTCTTGCCACTCTTGCAGTGTTTTGGTTACAAGTTCCTTTTTTCGACTTCCATAAACGATGTAGGAATACTTTCCTGCTGCCATAACACACTTTAACAGGGCAACTCTAATAAATTTTAAAGAGCCATCGATTATCACATAAATTACATCATCGTATGTTACCTGCCTTGGATGTATTGATGGCGTTACCTCAGTTTCATTTGGCAGCAAACGTTGAATTGCTTTGGATAAGCGATCTTTATTTATAGGTTTTAACAAATAGTCCAATGCATTAACTTCAAAAGCCCTAATAGCATACTGATCATACGCAGTAATGAAAATAATTTTAGCATTGATATTTGCCTTTTCAAGTAAATCAAATCCTGTTTCTCCTTTTAGCTGAATATCTAAAAAGATCACATCAGGACGTCGTTCATTAATCAAACGAATCGCCTGACTTACATCCGCAGATTCACCGACCACTTCAATTTCAGGATAATCATCCAACAATACTTTTAGTTCCGTTCGCACGGGCCGCATATCATCGATAATAATTGTTTTTAAAGGGATCATTTTAAATTTTATCTTTATGATTAAGTGCAAAGTACCAAACTATTTTTCAACACCAAATGTAATTCATCAACTTTATGGCCTTTTCATTTTTCACGTATTACTTCATTTAGGATCAGCGTGAGAATCAAGGTTGAATGAGAAGTATAGCAGTTACTAATATATCAATTTTAACAAAAAAGTCAATGATTTTTCTCTTTTAATTGATGAATTTTGTTAAAACCCCTTCACTAATTTTCCAGTGTGGCTAATAAATACTTTTCTTTTTGTTAAACTCCCTAGATCGTGTTTGTCTAGCCAACTTAGAATTGATTTTATTTATCTCTTTAAGTTTTTTCTTGTTGATGTTAATATAGATTAATTGTTACTTGATTTTCAATCAAGTATTTTTTTTTAAAATACAAATGTTTACAAAAGTTTCAATCCCTTTTTTGCTATGATATCATTTTGTTTAATGAGTTCAGTTAATTGTTCTGCCGGAATTAATTCATAGCGTACCTGCCAAAGAACACTTGACCCCCAGTCAAGTGCGCAAAATCGTAATTACCATTTTTAAAAAAAGGATTCCATCTAACAAAAAAAGGTCAATTTTGTCTACTGTAGATAGCGAAATATAGGGTAAAATAGGGTAAGATAGGGTAAAAAAGAGAAAGGCTGCAATTCCCTGTTTTGATAGGAAATTACAGCCAGTTTGGTATGTGGAGCTAAGCGGGTTCGAACCGCTGACCTCTTGACTGCCAGTCAAATGGGCTGTAAGTAAATTCCAATTGCAAAGGTCGTTCATTTTAAAGTAATTACGTTAAATAACAAGAAGATAACCAATGTCACAGACATACCCTATTTTGATCTATTTTACTCTATGCTACCCTATATTTCGCTATCTTTGGTAGCAAAAATTGACCTATTTTTTAGGTGCATTTTCTCTTTAATTTTGTTCTTTGACATA
>JABAOC010016382.1_pt1 | contig 15171 bp, 16 predicted proteins | sample 7062161 | NCBI WGS metagenome assembly JABAOC01 (sample SAMN14538625, study PRJNA623070) | marine sediment metagenome | biome: marine biome [ENVO:00000428]; feature: marine pelagic biome [ENVO:01000023]; material: deep marine sediment [ENVO:00002113] | place: India: Gulf of Khambhat ... | reverse complement strand
ATTGGAGATTTCCTGGTAGATTTCGAGCCGAACGAAATCCCCCTCGCTGATTTGGGGGGTAATGCGGAGGGTCAACCCCACATCTTTTCGTTCTATTTCCTCCACAGGAAATCCGCTGGCCGTCGCAGTGGTCCTCACCTTAAAGGGGACGTTTTCCGCGACGATGAGTTCCGCCTCTTGGTTATCCATGGTCAGAAGGTGGGGAGTGGCAAGGATGTTGAAATCGGAATCGGTCTGAAGGGCGCTGACCAATGCCGCGATGTTTAAGAAGGTTTCTCCTCCAAAGGTGATGGTTCCATCGGCCGCCCCGAGGATGAGCCCCGTCAAATCGAAGGGGTTGGTCCGGGCCCGGTTGATATCCCCAAAGCTCGTTCCACCGAAGCCCTTCATCTTGGCATCCCGGAAACTCTTATCGAAATCCACATCGGTAAGTTGCCATTCCACCCCCAGTTCCCTCACCTTATCCATGCTGACATCCATGATCAGCCCTTCCACGAAGACCTGCAAGCGCCTGATGTCCAGCTTTTCGATAACCCCGCGCAGCACCTCATAGTCCTGGGGCGAGGCCGTGATGACCAGGGAATTGGTGGATTTATCGGGTGTGATGATCACCTCCCCCGCGAATTCGACCCCCGCTTTGGGCTCCTTGGTTGGTTTGGCCTTGGCGGTGATATCCGTTAACACCTTGGCCATCTCCTCCGAATCGGCATTCCTTAAATAGTAGACGTTGATCTTTCCCTTCCCCATTGGCGCGGGGATGTCCAGATCACGTATGACCTTCGTCATGGCTGTGGTATCATCCACGTTGGCGACCAAGACGATGGAGTTGGTTCGTTCGTCGGGAATGATCCTGATGATTCTCTTCCCAGCCGCGGGGACAGCACCAGGACGGGCACGAGGTCTTCTCGCGGGCGTCGGCGCTGGGGCCCTCGTCTTCTCCTCGAAGATGGATTTCAATTCCGCCGCCAAGGTCTTCGCATCGGCATACTCCAGGGAGACGACGGATATTTCCTCCTGGAAGCCCTCAACATCGAGCTCTTGGATAATGGTGAGAATCTTCTTGATGTTTGAGGCCACGTCGGTGAGGATGATATCATTGGTATAAGGATAGGATACGAGGCTGCTCTCCTTTGAAACCAAGGGCTTGATCACATTGAGCAGGCTATCGGCATCGATGAACTTAAGATGAATGATCCGTGTGATGATCCGGTCTTCGCCCAGAAAGGACCTTCGCCCCGGAGAGATGGCCTCGATCCCCTTTTCCTTGGCCTCCCTGGAGGGGATGATCTTAATCGCCTTACCTGCGGGAACGGTGGTGTACCCCTCGACCTCTAGGATGGATTCAAACATCCTGTAAGCCTCTTCGATGGTAATCTTCGTGGGAGAGATTACCGTAACGGTCCCCTTGACCTTGCTGTCCACTACGAAATTCTTGCCCGTCAATTCGCTGATGAATTTGATGACGACGCGTATGTCGGCTTCATGGAAATCGATGGAGATCCGTTCCGCTCCTCTTTGGGCCCATGGAGATGGGATGACGATAAGGGAAACCAGGAGAAAAAGGGCTATGAGCCCCCATAATCTCGATCTTAGCCAATCCTTATTCATGGATCCCCGCTCCTTTTTCAAGAGGGTTGGTTTTGAACCATGACTGTAAACCATAAATCCGCTACTTTACCTCATACGTGAAGGTCTGTGTTTTTCCGCCCCGTACGATCTCTACGGTTACGGTCGGCTCATTCTTCACCTGTTCGTAGACTTCGAAGGCCTTTTCGGGTGAGTCGAGCTCGATTCCGTTAACCCGTTTTATGATGTCCCCGTCACGGAACCCAGATCGCTGAATGAGGCTTCCACGCTTTATGGAGAGCAGTTTAAAGCCATCCGGTTGGCCATCTTTAAAGTTAGGCACCATTCGGACTTGGGTGAGGAGATGGTTCATATTTTGGAAGGCATTCTTCAGGTCTTCCGGGGGAATTCGGTATCGATCCGCTGATAGCCTTTTAATCCCCGCACCTGTCGGAATTGATCCCTTCTGCAAACGCCCGGCCCCTGCTCTTTCACCCGTTTTCGCCTCAGGTCCCTCATAAACCTCCAGGACCTCTTGTTTACCGTTCCTCTCCAAATATACCTTATTCCTCGCTACCGCGATCAACCTGGCCTCTCCTAGGATGACATCTCCCACATGGTAGAGGTCTTGTTTCCTCGTTTTAATGTCCTCGATAATGGCGAAGGAACTGCCAGCTTCACGGTATACGGTTCCTCGTAGTCTCACCTGGAGGGGTGTCTTTTCCAGGGCGTCTTCCTTGATCACTACCCTTTTGGGTCTGGTGGTGGCCTTTTTGGCCTTTGCCTCCTCCTTGGCCGAATGGAACAAATCCCGCTTATGAATGACCACATAGGATGAGGGATCTCTCTCCTTCTGGTTTTTGGATATCCGATAAGGTTTTCTTTCGGAAACCTCAGGCGGGGGGCGAAGCCTTTCAGTGATAATCCCGTTGAAGATATCGGCTCCGACGAAGGCGAAAGCCCCGGTGAATATGAGGTAGAGAACCCAAAAATATCGCTTTAACATCAACACGCTATTCCCCAAAAAAGTTGAAATTTCTTATACTTAAGCCAAAACTATCAGAAATGGGTAATTATGTCAATATCATTTGGTGACCACTGAAGGGCGTGTCCCTTCAGCATTCCCTCAGGAAGTCCTCGAGGCTCAGTATCCGAAATAGGGGATAGAGCCCAAAATTTCGATAAAGGTCCAAGGCAGCCTGATGTACTTCTCGTTTATGGGCGGCGCAGCAGTCCTCGATGATAATGGAATGAAAATCGTGGCTCAATGCATCCATGGCCGTCATGAGGACGCAGACATGGGTTGATAGCCCGCTCAAGACAACGGTATCCACTGTTAACGTCCTTAGAGTCTGGTCAAGATCGGTCTTGAAGAAGGCGCTAAAGNNCTAAAGCGCCGTTTTTCCAAAACCATGTCCCTGGCCAGGGGGGTTAAATCCTGAATGACCTCCGCTCCTTTCGTCCCCCTAATGGAGTGCGGTTTCATTCTTCCTCCAAAGATGAAATCCTCTTCCAGAAAACTGTCACAGGCAAAGATGATGGGCCAAGCCATCCNNTTTGATGTTGGGGATAATCCGCAAGGCTTCGGATGTTATGGGGAGATTGGCCTCCCTCTTGAAGTTGTCCCTCAGCATATCGACTACGATGATAGCGGGGTTCATTTGAGCTCCTCATCCAATCGAAAGGCCCTTCTCGCGTTTTTTGAGGTGATTCGAGCCACTTCATCGAAAGGAAGCCCTTTCACTTCGGCCAGCTTCAAAGCGGTGAACTTCACATAGGCCGGCTCATTCCTCTTCCCTCGAAAGGGCATTGGCGCTAAGAAGGGGCAATCCGTCTCAACCAGAATTCGATCAAGGGGAATCTTCGTGATAACCTCCCTGAGGTTGGCGTTGGTTTTGAAGGTAATGGTTCCCGGGATCGAGATGAAGAATCCCAAGTCCAAACAAGCCTTGGCCATACCATAGTCCCCGGAAAAGCAGTGAAATACGCCACCGATCTCTCCAACCCGCTCTTCTTTGAGGACCGTCAGTACTTGGACGTGGGCATCGCGGGCATGTACTACGATGGGAAGATTCAGTTCGCGAGCGAGATGGATCTGTTCTCGAAATGTTGCCACTTGGACATCCCTCGGCGATAGATTCCTGTAGAAATCGAGGCCGATTTCGCCAATTGCCCTCACCTTTTCATTCTGAGACAGAGTCCTCAGATCCGAATAGGTCTTCTCAGTAACCTCCGTTGCATGGTGCGGGTGAATTCCGATGATGGCGAATACCTGATCACTCCTACGGGTAATCTCAAGAGCCTTCGGGCAATCTTTCGGGTCCGTACCCACGGTGAATATGAGGTCAACCCCCGCTTCGGCGGCTCTTCGGATGACCTCATCCCGGTCCCTATCGAACTGTGGCATCCCGAGATGGGCATGGGAGTCGATGAGCACTCTGTTGCCCTCACTTCCAAGTGGAGGTTAAATCGAAACCATGTCGGTGAGGAAATCCTCAATTTCCTCTTCATACACCCCAGCGCTTGAATAGGTATATCCCGTTTTCGAAGGAGAAAGCCCTTTTACAACGGGATGATTATGCATCTGATTCAGGCACTCTCTCAAAGAGGCCCCATCATGGAGAATTGAATTGAAGTAACTCTTCTGCCACACGGGTCCTTTCCAGTTGCTCATCATTTTCCACTTCCGTCCAAAGGCACCTTTGATCTTCTGGATGATCGCGGAGACACTTGCATCGAGAGGTGTTCTTATCAGGAGATGAATGTGGTCTTCCAGTACCACGTATCCGAGAAGTTGAAAACCCAATTGGGGTTTGTAGTACCGCAATGTATGGAGGAAAAAGCTACAGGCCCTTGGGTTCCTAAATAGCGGTCTTTTTCCATGAACGTTAAAGGTGATGAAAAGGGTATTCCCCACGTTTTCTCTTGAGACCATCTCAGTCCTCTTAAATGGCCATGCGTTACCGATTTTTCTCATGATTTTAAAGAGTTATAAATTTTTCGAGCTAGCTTTCATTTCCTGAACCGAAGAAATAAAGAGGACAAATATCCAGAGCAAGCTCATTTCCTCCACTCCGAGAACGGGTAGATTTTTAACGGTTTTTTCTCGTTAGGCGATTGGACCATAATAACAAGCAAAAAACATACCAATGTGTAAAGATGCAGCTTTGTACGATGTAAGTTTGCAAGGGGGTGAAATGATAGGCAAAATTTCCGGTCCGGACGGACGGGGGGCTATTGACGAGCCTTGCGAATTTTAACAATTTCTGTCACCCCTTGACTTCTCTTTGTATACTTTCTTCCTCTCCTATTTACCCGTGATACCAACGGTGTAGTTTGGTTCCGCGTATTCCACATGAGGATCCTCATTCAACGCATCCACCATATCCTCCACTGTGGAGCCGGAGGGTATTTTGAACCGATAAACCCCTATGCTCTCGAGTCGTTTGATGAGGGATAAGCCGTATGCTTCTCGTATCCCCTCGATCGTCTCCGTTTTCACGCCAGCCTTAAATTTTACCAGAATCTCTCCGGGAGCGAATCGGGATTTGGTAATTTTCCCTCGATGCCCGGCATCATCCAATTTCTGAAAAGAGCCCCTTTGTGGGTGGGAGTTTCCCCCTTCTTTTTCTCCGACAGGCATCTCTCCTGTTGTGCACCGAAATAATAAGAAGCTAATGATGAAGAAAAAGAGCAATCTATGCACAAGCAACCCCCGCCTTTCCAATATAGGGTTAATTCCTAATGTACAATCCGCGTCTCTTGTGTCAATGGTCCTCAATAATCACCCTGAGGTTTTTCGATCAGCAGATGGTACCGTACTTACATAACGGCGCTGCGCGATGGGATGGGTGGAGCTGTCAAGATAGGGGGAGCTCGATGCCTAAATCCGCGAAAAAACCATTTCCCCTTCCGCCAGGACCTTATTAAAGAGAAATCGTCTTCTCTTCAATCTCAATTCAACCTGAAAAAAGGTCCTTGTGTCGGGATACGTTATGGTGTATCTCAGTTCGAGATATATCCTCGGGATCCCTTTGTTCACATAGGTCCTCGATTTTTCCCCCTTTTCCCTTACATGCCACTCGTGCCTGAGAAGATACTTCTCGAGGTGAGCGATGAATTTCCCTATCCTTTCCTCTTTCTCCCGTACCTCTTCTTTATCGCGTTGGTTGTGCTTTAATAGGAGCAACCGAACGGCTCTGTATTCCTCGAGCAGTCCAGCGGTATCCATACACGTGCCCTCCTTGTTCATACCAAGAGAAAATCATTCTGTAGGGAAGACATGGCTCAGTCCCGATTCCATAATCGAACCCGATATACTCTCGATTATTATTCGCCTTCTATCCTGGTTTTGCGGCGCCTGCGGGGCAGGCATTGATACAGGCATGGCAACCATACTGCAATCCAACTTGGAGGAAATGGTAGAGATTCCAGAAGTTGGGATCGAGAAAAGATTGCTTAATCTCATCCATTGGCTGGTCCAGATTTTTGGTAAGGTACTTGATCAGTCCGGTCAAACCGTGTGGGAGGACCTTACGGACACAGCGCCCGGTATGAGTCCTTCCGGGTTCCGATAGGGCATCAACGGGGCAGGCAGCCATACATGCCCCGCAGTCCCCGCAGAGATCATCGGTCAACGGCTTGTCTGGATCAAGGTGGGCTGTGGTCACAATGGCTCCCAGCCTTATCCGAGGCCCTAGGTGGGCGGTGAGGAGGAGGTTATTTTTCCCCAGGACCCCGAGCCCCGCAGCCTGGCCAACATGGCGAAGGGAGACCGCGCCCACGAATCCCTTGGTTTCTGAGGTCATCTCCACCGGATTGTATGAGGGGACCGTTGCGGCCCGGTAGCCCCTTTGCTCGAAGAAACAGCCTAATACATAGCTGATCCGATCCAATTCCTCATAAAGCGCCAAACTTTGGGAGGTCACGACCTCGTTACTCGGACTCTCTATGGATCCCGTGAGCATTCTTTTGGCAAAGACAACCACGGAGTGGGCTTCAGGGAGTACGCTCCGGGGGCCACGGCGAATCGGGGTGGTCTCCACACAATCCGCTGAGGCGACACCGACCGAATCCACTCCCTCCTCTCTCGCAATGGCCTTAATCTCCTTCGATCTGATACGCTTCATTTGGAGTCCTTCCATATGAATTGTTGTTTTTTTCTCAGACGATTCTCATCGTCCTCCGTTGCGTTTGTTGCGCGAAGTAAAATACCATTAAAAAATGCTTCCTGTCAAACAAGGTGCATGAAAGTACGGTTCAATACAATTAGTAGCGGCTTCCCCCAAGAGGTCTATCGTCGACTGTCTTCTCAGGAGCCCAAGTATTTGTTTCGCCATGTAAGCTCACCTTGTGCTGGCTTTTTTGCAGAGATAGCGATATTATGCCATGCGAGGAGTTTTGCCTCTGTGAGTTTCCGCAATCGGTGGCAACTCTTCAGATCATTTCTTCCCTGTTTCCAAAACCTTGGGTAATTTTTTATACGAAACTGGAGGAGTCCGCAATGCGAAAACGGAGAAAGCTCGGAAGGGGGGTAGCTGTGGTGGGTGCCGGAATGTCGAAGTTCGGCATGTTCAAGGACAAAGACTCAAAGGATTTATTTGTTGAGGCTTTCCATGAGATGATCTCCTCGGTGGATAAGGGAATAGCCCCTCATGATATCGATGCGCTTTATTTGGGAAATTTCTCAAATGATTTTTTTATGCACCAAGGGCATTGGGGCCCAATAATTTCTGATTTGATTGGGCTCGTCCCAAAGCCGGCGACAAGAACGGAGGGTGCATGTGCCTCAAGCGGGCTTGCTTTTCGGGAAGGTGTTTTTGCTATAGCTTCTGGATTTTATGATATGGTGCTCGTTGGTGGAGTGGAGGAGATGTCAAAACGCTCCACTGAGGAAGTTGCAGAGGGTTTAACCCTGGCATCTGTTCCCTATGAGAGAAAGGTTGGATTTACCTTCCCGGGGGTTTTTGGTGCTTTGGCTACCGCTTACTTTGAGAAATATGGAGCCACACGCGAGCATCTGATGAATGTCGCGATAAAAAGCCATAATAATGCTCGGCTGAACCCGAAGGCCCAGTTTAACGTCTCTATTCGCGGTATTATGGATGCCAAAATTGAAAGTGCGAGGAAAAGGGGAAAGCCCCTGCCAGATTGGGAGGATGAAAGAGAGTTTCTCCGTGATCCTGTGGCTAACCCCGTAGTCGCCTGGCCGATGCACCTCTATGACTGCTGTCCCATTAGCGACGGGGCAAGTTGCATGTTGTTAGTAGCAGAGGAAATAGCAAAAAACTTCACCGACGATCCTCTGTATGTCATCGGAATAGGGCAGGGGAGCGGCAGAGGCTTACACGCCAGTGATGACCTCACATATTTCGAAGCCACCAGATATGCGGCAAAAGAAGCTTACGAAATGGCAGGGCTTAAGCCAGAAGATATTCACATTGCCGAGGTGCATGATTGCTTCTCTGTCGCAGAGCTCATTCACATGGAGGATCTGGGTTTTTTCAAACCCGGAGAGGGATACAAAGCCGTAGAAGAAGGTTTAACGAAATTGGATGGTCCGAAGCCAATTAACACTTCAGGGGGACTCAAGTGCAAGGGGCATCCTGTGGGTGCAACCGGTACAGCTCAACTGTGCGAAATTTGGGAACAGCTGAGAAATGAGGCCGGGGAAAGACAAGTTCCCATGGGGGATTTGCGAATAGGAGCAGCCCATAATTTGGGAGGTACAGGCGGCACGAGCACGTTCACCATTCTCGAAAGGAGGTAAGGCAATGGAGGAGAGGCCCTTCAGCGATATCGCCTATGAGCAATTTCTCAATGAAGAGAAACTTATGGGCTCAAGGTGCAAGGGATGCGGTGCTCTCTTTGCACCTCCGCGCCCCATCTGCATCAAATGCCACGGCTCAGAGATGGAGTGGGTCGAGATGGAGGGGAAGGGGAAACTGCGGGCGTTCACCTGCATAGCCGTAGTTCCTCCCTCTATGATGGGGGAGGGTTATGATAGGAAGCATCCGTATTGCTCAGGAGTCGTAGAGCTGGAGGAAGGGCCAAGGGTTGTTGCTCGTATTGAAGAAATAGATACAGACAAGCCCGAAGACATCAAAGTGGGAATGCGCCTAACAGCGAAATTCCTGCATCGGGGCGAAGGGGAAAACAAAAAAACCTTCTTGGCGTTCAGACCGTCTTAACTCGCTGGGGTAGAGCTAATCGTAATCAAAGTAACCAATGATCACGCAATTCATAGTTTACATGGTTTGCTAAAGTCACCGAAGAAGCCAATAGGCTGACCGGAAATCCCGGGATTTATGCCACCAGCTTCCCAGCGCGCTATACACGCGCAGATGAAATCATAGCGGGGTGCAATCGGAGGGAGGGATGGGAGAACATCTGCCCTCGTGAAATCGAGGAGGTTGCAGTTATCGACGTTCCAGATCCTCGATGGAGTGAGACCGTCAAGGCCGTTGTGGCACTGGTAACGGGCCAACCTGGAACAGAGGAAGTATTGATTTCCCCTTTCGAGGATAACATTGCGAGCTATAAAAACCAAAATCGGTCGATTTCGTGGATGAATTGCCCCAGGAGAATGAGGGGAGAATATTGAAACGGGAGTTACGGACACAATATTGGGAGAGGAAACAGCAGGAAGTGTGACCAGTGTGCCCCACCCGAAGTAATCCCGATGAGGATCCCCTCCCTTTCACAGGACCTCCTCAATGGTCTCCTGATTTCCCAAGCCGTTTTGGAGGGTGAGAACAAGGGATTCATCCCTCATCAGGGGTCCCATCCCTTCGGGCGCGTTTCGTGTGCGCGGTGCCTTCCCGAAGATGATGATGAGATCCGCGGGGCCCATTTCCTCCGCCTGGGTAAACGCCCTCACGGGGATTGAGCGGTCTCCGCTCACGCCTTCTAGCCAGAGACCGTTGCGGTTGATGGCTGCAGCGCGCTCCTCATAGCCCCTGCACCGACTATCACCGTCTTCATATCCGCATCGCCTTTCTGCTCGTTGGTTTAATGCACCAATGGAACATAGCCGAAGAATTTCGGCACGAACATGATAAGTGACTCCCAGTAAGTGGCGATAACGAGGACCGCAATGGAAACCAGGAGAAAGGGAAGGATGGCCCGGGAAACCCGTTCGAGGCTGATCTTCCCTACCGCACAAGCGATGAATAGGCATACTCCAACGGGTGGAGTGGTAAGCCCGATAACCAAATTGAGCACGAGAATGACGCCAAAATGCAGCGGGTCTACCCCTATTTGGATCATCAACGGAAGCAAGACCGGTGTGAAGATAATCAGGGAAGCCGTTGTCTCCATGAATGTTCCCACAGCGAGCAGGACGATATTCACGAACAGGAGAATGAGGATGCGGCTCTGGGTAACCTTGAGGATCACCACGCTCACGGACTGGGGGATTTCCTGGCTGGCAAGGAACCATGAGAAGATGCTTGCTGTCCCGATCACGAGCATAACCAGGGCACTGGTTGCGCCGGTGTCGATGATAATTCTCGGTAGATCACTCAGTTTGATGCCGCGGTACACAAAGAAGCTGATGGTGAAGGCATAAAACACGGCGATACACGCGCTTTCAGTGGGCGTGAAAATCCCCGATAGGATTCCCCCAAGGATAATGATGGGCATCAGCAGAACGAGAGCTGCGTCAAGGATCGCCCTCAAGGCCTCCCTGGCGGAGGGAAGGGACCCTTTGGGGTAATTCCTTTTGCGGGCATAGTAAGCGACCACTCCCATTTGGAAAAGACCGAGCAGAACACCCGGAACAAAACCGGCGAGAAAGAGGGATGCGATGGAGACCTCTCCCAGAACGCCGTAGATGATAAAGGGTATAGAGGGCGGGATGACGGGGCCGATGGTGGAGGATGTGGCCGTCACCGCCGAGGAGAAGTCGACGTCGTAGCCATCCCTTGCCATGGCCGGGATGAGGATTGACCCAATGGCACTGGTATCGGCAACGGCAGCTCCGGTGATCCCAGCGAAGATCATGCTGATAACTACATTGATATATGCCAGCCCTCCCCGCACCGGTCCCACCACGACCTTGCAGAAGGTTACCAGCCTCTGGGTCAAGCCACCCGCGCTCATAATGTTCCCCGCAAGGATAAAGAAGGGAATTGCCATGAGCACGGGGTTATCGATAGCGGTGAAAATCTGCTGAGCCGCAAGGGTGAGGGGAGTTTCCCCCTCATACAGCAACGCCACAAGAGGGGTGAGGCCCAGGACAAAGGCGATGGGAACACCGATAACGAGGAAAAGGACGAATGAGATGGGTAAGATGAGGACTAACACGGTGAATACCCTGCTCCTTGCCGCGATCTCAGCGTCTCGTGGCGCCAAACATCTCTCTAGACCGACGGTAAATGGACGTGAGCACGTGAAATAACATGATAGCAGCACCCGTGGGAATGGCCATGTAAGGCAATGACATGGGGAGGCGCATGGCGGGACTGAGTTGATGGCGTGTCAGTATGACCAGATAGGTTCCCCCCCAGAAGACAATGGCGACCATGGCGGCGACGAAAATGTCTCCTCCGAGGGCGGTCGCGGTGCGGATTCGTTCCGGAAACCTCTCGGCCACAAAGGTAACGGCGATGTGCTGGCCCCTCTTCAGGGCTATGCCAGCGCCGAGCAGAGACGACCATACGAGGCAATACCTGGCAAACTCCTCTGTCCAAAAGAGCGGAAGGAGCAGGACATACCGAAATATCACCTCGATGAAGACGTCGACGGCCATCAGAGAGATGATGGCAAAGATCGCCATCTCGGTGAGCCGGTTGATCAAATCGCTGGCTCGTTCCATGGTGCCTTAAAAGAGGCAGATTCGCGAGAGTCCATTGTCTCTCCCGTCCACCTTACTTCTCACTTCGTGTCCCTGATCTTTTGGATGATCGCTTCCCAATCCAAGTACTCTTTGATGAACTTGGCGTATACCGGTTCCATGGCCTTGAGGAAAATGGCCTTGTCCACGGTCCTGACGTCCATTCCCCAGGCCTTTAAATCCTGAATTTGCCTCTGTTCGTTATCGCGAATGATCTTCCGTTCATACGTGGCCACCTCCACCGCCGTTTTGGTGAAAAGCTTCTGCCATTCGGGCTTGAGGCTCTTAAATCGATGCAGACTCATGGTCAGGGGTGCGGGGGAGTAGAAGTGTCCACTGAGGCTCAAGTATTTCTGCACCTCGTTTAGTTTATAGCCGTGAATAATGGCCACCGGGTTCTCCTGGCCGTCAATGACCTTAGTCTGAAGTGAGGTGTAGACCTCCCCCCAACTCATTGGCACTGCCTGGGCACCGAGTTCGCGAACCGACGCAAGGTGAACGGGATTTTCCATGGTCCGAAACTTCAGGCCTCTGAAATCCTCGGGTTTTAGCAAGGGACGAGCCGAATTTGTGAAATTGCGGAATCCGTTCTCAAAGAATGAGAGCCCCTTCAGCCTCGCCTTTTCCAAATCATCCAGGAGTTTTCGACCAACAGGGCCGTCAAGCACTGCGTCGACGTGGTGGTAGTCCCGAAAAAGGAAAGGTAAATCCAAAACCATCATGCTTTGGCTGAAGCCCGAGACGGGGCCCGTTGCGGTTACGGCCAGATCAATCGCCCCCATCTGCATTCCTTCGAGAAGTACCCGTTCCCCCTTGCCCAGCTGGCCTCCCGGGTAGACCCGAATGTCTATGGCTCCTCCGGTAGCATCCATAATACGCCTGGCAAATTCCCGTGCTCCCTCATTATAGGCGTGATGAGGAGGTGTCACAGTAGCGAGCTTCATCTTCACGACCTTCGCATGGGCCGGAAGGGCGATTAGCAAGCCCGCGCTCAGCATCAGACACGACGCAAAAAGGATCGTACGTTTCATGCCCTTACCCCCTTCAAGGGAAACCACAAAAGGTCAGATTCATCCGGAAGTGACGAGAAGTCCGTTGAGACACCTGGCGGGAGACCCCTTCTTGTGTGGCGATGCGGGTGATCCCCTCCATGATGTAAAATACATCTCGGTTCTATATCATCCGTCAAGAGAAATGTCAATGAAGCACTGACGGGAGTTTGTGGATTTCCTGGATACCCGGTTTTCCTTGAGTGGGATCCCAAGGAGAAGTCTTTCTACCCTAGGGGTTCAGTGGCGGGTGAAGGCTTTCATGGTGAGTTCAGACACCCTCGGAGTGAACCCTTTAACTGTCCGCAAGCCGCCGAAATATCTCCGCCACGGCTCTTTCTGATGATACAGGTCATGTACCGGTCCAGGAGGACCATCTGAAATCTGAGGATTCTTTTCTCATCTGGCCTGGTGAATTCCGACTCCGGCGACTCGTTGAAGGGGATGAGGTTGACCTTGCAGGGAATACCGTTCAACAGGTGTGCAAGACGAAGGGCATCTTGAGATGAATCGTTGATGCCATCGATGAGGACATATTCGAAGATAATCCTCTCCCTCGGACGGAGGCGAAACCTTCGGCAGCTCTCAAGGACCTCATTCAGTGGATAGGATTTGTTGACAGGCATGAGAAAACTTCGGGTTTCGTCATCCGCTGCATTGAGGGAAACGGCCAATTGAAAGCGGAGTCCCGTCGCCATTAATCTCTCCATCTCCGGAACGAGGCCGGATGTGGAGAGAGTAATCCGTCTCCCGGAGAAACCGAGGCCCGGGTCATATTGCATCATTTCGATGGCCTTAACGGTATTAGCATAATTGGCCAAAGGTTCTCCCATCCCCATGAGGACGATATTGGTTATCCTCCTTTTCGGTCCCTCCTCCCGTTGGGCCGCTAGAATCTGGTTCAGGATCTCTGAGGTGGTCAAGTTTCGAACGAACCCCATATTCCCTGAAAGGCAGAATCGGCAGCCTAAAGGGCAGCCTACCTGAGTGGAGATGCAGAGGGTCAACCGGGACCCATCCGGCACGAGCACGCTCTCCACGCTATTGCCATCCATGAGGGGAAAGAGGAATTTCTTCGTTCCATCCCGGGAGGTCTCAATGTGATTCGCGGCTAAGGTAGTCACGAAGGCAACCCTGCATAGCGTTTCCCGGAAGGTTTTCGATAGGTCCGTCATCTCATGGAAATTAGTCGCCCCCTTTTGGTAGAGCCATTTGATGAGATGACTTGCCCGGTACCTTTGCTGGCCCAATTTGGATACAAAATCCTCAAGGTCGCTCACGGTTAAGTTTTTGATATCTACGGCTGGTTCGGTAAGCATGGATCTCCGCTTGCCCTTTATTCAGCTGTTCGCCGAGAAACAGTTCTCTATTATACGTCCGATTCCGGTTCAATAACAAGTTATTCGGAAGTTTCCTGAATTTCTGGAGGAAGCGTTGCCCCTGATCGTAATCAGCTGGAGAGGTGGGGTACCCTTTGAGGGTGAGCGAAAGGAAATGTGGTCGAAAGACCCCAAAGCTTTGAAGCGAAGTGGCACGGATGTTCTCTCATGGAAAACGTCATTTATCATGGAACCGCTGGGTTAGTAGGGATTCGAAGTGATTGTTCGGATAGAAATTCAGGGAGAGGATTTTCGCGAATTGCGAGCGAATCGATGGTGTGTATCGGAATATCGGATTATCTCCGTCCCAGCCTTTCCCTCGACAGAACGTTGGATATTCTCGGTGGAGGTAATCAGGGCCCTTCTCCCCCCACTTTCCAAGAACTCAATGGTCGCCTTGACTTTAGGCCCCATAGATCCTTCTGGAAATTCGCCCTCCTGTAATAGGCGTTTTGCCTCTTCTAAGGGGAGCTTTCTCAAAAACCTTTGCCCGGGTTTTTTGAAGTTGATGGCTACCCCCTCCGTATCGGTGGCAATGAGGAATATATCCACACCCACTTCCTGCGCCAATTTGGCGCTGGCCAAATCCTTATCGATTACGGCATCCACCCCCTCGAATTTCCGCCTCTCTCTGATTACCGGAATGCCTCCTCCCCCGCAGGCGATGACGAGGAATCCCTCTTTGAGGAGTCTTTTTATCTCCCTCTTTTCAACAATGGTCATGGGTTTGGGGGAGGCAACGACGCGACGGTACCCATCGGCTGTTTCTACGGTGGGGTAGGAAAGCCGTTCGGCCTCTTCTTTCGAAAAAAAAGGGCCAATGGGCTTGCTGGGGTTTTTAAAGGCCGGGTCATCTATATCTACTACGACATACGTGAGGACCGTAACGAACAGTTGCCTCGTATTGCCCCCCAATTTCATGAGCTCATTGTCAAGGGTAGATTCGATCATATAGCCGATCTGTCCCTGGGTCTGAGCTACGAGAATCTCCAGGGGCATGACAGGAATCTCAGGACATTTTTCCTGCTGCAAGAGGAGGTTCCCGACCTGAGGGCCATTCCCGTGGGTAATGACTATGTCGTAGTTCTCTGAGAGACGAGCGATCTGTCGGATGGGGGTTCTCAGGTTTTCAAATTGCTCTTCTATGGATCCTCGCTGTCCTTTTTTGATGAGCGCATTTCCCCCGAGGGCGATCAGAAGGGTCTCTTTCATCTTTCCCCTGATTCTTCCTTTATGTTTCGATGTGTTGCGTTGCAATGAGGGTGACGAGACCTTACCATATCAGGGTGCAGGACCCCTGTCAATGGAATCCATGCGGGAGTTTCCTGAGTTTTTTAAGGGA
>JABAOC010019887.1_pt2 | contig 15176 bp, 16 predicted proteins | sample 7062161 | NCBI WGS metagenome assembly JABAOC01 (sample SAMN14538625, study PRJNA623070) | marine sediment metagenome | biome: marine biome [ENVO:00000428]; feature: marine pelagic biome [ENVO:01000023]; material: deep marine sediment [ENVO:00002113] | place: India: Gulf of Khambhat ... | reverse complement strand
TCTGGGTTTTCGACGAATGTTGAGGAGACCCCTTTTCCTCCTGGAGCATAGTACATGTATAGGCATACGAATTGGAGGTCGCTACTGTTCTTGACCCCAATAGTTGACAGGTCACTCATCCCTCCCCACAAATGACTGCCGCACTGCAGGTGATTGGAGCCTGCAGCGGACCGATAGTTCTGGTCGTACGGGGAACCATATCCATTGGTTTCCTTTTATCTCATATTCCTCGTCGCTATCTCCGAGGGCATCCGCGCTTCCCTTGAGATCGATCGATCTGGATGCACTGATAACGCCGTTATCTTTATTAGTTACTGCATTGCAGTACATTGCAGGTGTTGAGTATGGGTGACCGTGTTTGCATCAGTACAAGCTCCTTCTGAAGAAGGTTACCTGTCGACAATAAGAAGTATAAGGGAAACTGTTGGGAGAACACCGCTAGCACATATCGAAACAGTGAATGATACGAGAATCTTTGCGAAACTTGAATACTTCAATCCGTTCAGCCATTCTGTCAAAGATAGAACAGCAGCATATATGCTCACGGGACCGCTTGAGAAGCGTGAAGTAGATCCAGGCAGAGACACCATATGGATCGAGGCTTCTTCTGGAAATCTAGGGATAGCCTATGGTAAGATCGGAAGGCTGCTAGGTCTCAAGACAATGGTTGTAGCACCTAGCATTGTTGGAGATGTTACGTTTAGAAGAATAAGATCAACCACTACATTCAGCGAGATTACACCTGGTGGTTATTGTCCTAGAGGCGAAAGGGATGGCGCGATAAAGAAAGTTATGGATACATGGGTTTCTCAACCTGAAAAGTTTGTGTGGCGAGACCAATACAGCAACGAAGACAATATTACGGCTCATGAGGAAACGACCGGACCTGAAATATGGAAGCAAACAAAGGGCAGAATAACGACACTAGTTGCAGCTACTGGGACAGGTGGAACAATCATTGGATGTGGCCTCTATCTCAAAGAACAAGATCCCAGAATCGAGATTGTAGGAGTCCAACCGCAAGTGAAACACCACATACAAGGTGTCAGAAACTATGAAGAATCTCTCAAGCCCTTACTACTTACACAGAACGAGGATCTGATAGACGAATGGATAGAGATTGATGACAAAGAAGCCTTTGATGCAACAAAGCTGTTGTGGAGAAAGGGTTTTCCAGTTGGAACATCTTCCGGCCTAAACTACGTTGCTTCAAGAAAAATAGCGAGGAGAAGAAGAGGAACGGAGGTAGTCACACTTTTCCCAGATGCTTTCACTAACTCATTCAAGATAATGCAGAACTACCTTACAACCGGGAGGATTGAGGATTCAAAGACAGAAGAAACCAAAACCCAACCACTATGAACCTCAAGAGTCTGCTGTGCAACCCTCATCAAAGCGTGAACGCCAGACAGCGATCTGAGGGATGACCGATGTTCCAATCATAACACCTAACACAGTCAGCGCACTGCTTCTAACCATGCTGAAGGAGTAAAACGGGATCCAAACGAGAAAGCCGTGGAACCCTAACATTGAGAGCTTGAAGAGCAGATAGGGAACGAAGGACACCGTCCCTGAGAGCAAAGCAGTGACAAGCAGATATGCACTCCTTCTTTTCCCTTCAAGTTTCTTCCAGGGTGGAAGGAAGTACAGTATATCGAATGCTAGGCCTCCTAGCGCGTAGCCAAGACCAACAAAGATAGAGTATAGACGTCCGGGCCGAATGATTCTGGTTGCCAAGGACGCTATCGCCGCCATCGTTGTCACTCTGCCGAACCTTTTTGTCAGCTCTGCCAAAGCCAGCATTAGGAACCAACCCAGCATCCGTTGAGTCACCCCGTGAACTTGGGTTATTTGACCGATGAACTGTCCCAAATAGAGTTGTGAGACTACCCACAGAGAAGTCAAGACTGAAGTCAGAGCGAGCTCCTTTGTACTAAAACGGTGGAATGTTCTTTTGTTTGGAGTTTCTTCCATTGATATTTGCACTTCACCTTTGAACGGCGATTTTCCATGTTGAGCTATCTAACCGTGAAGTAGTCACCTTATAGCCCTTCTCCTCCAGGACTGTTGGGATCTCTTTGACTGAGGGAGGGTTGTCAACTATCACCTCAAGTACTTCGCCACTGGCAAGACTGTTCAGACTTCTCACTGCCAAGAGCTGTGGATATGGACAGGCTAGTCCTTTTACATCGAGCTTGAAGCGTCTTTCGTCAATCTTTTTTACCTGAAATCTCCTCTTAGGACCGGTCATTTCAACCTTCACCTGTGCGTGTTGAGGTGTCTCTTCAAGTCATGAACTGACTGTCTGTTACAGAACTCTCTGAGAGTTTCTGAAGGGTTCCTGTTCTTCACATACTCCCTCAATAATGATGCAATCCTCAGCATGATCTTCGCAGCTGGAACCTTCTCTTCAACAACCCTACCGAATCCAGGATCTGATCCAAATCCCCCACCTAAAATGATGTCGTAGGTCTGTTCTCGGTCTTCTCCCTTCCTAACCAGCCTTCCCGCCAATCCTATCTCCGCTATCAGGTTCGCGCAGCAATTGTGCGGGCAACCGCTTGCATGGATACTGACTTCCGCTTCATCCAGTATGCTGCGATCGAACTGGCTTTCCAAGTGGTCCAGAATCTCTTTTGTGATCTGCTTCGCGTGTGGACTTTTCGTCTTTCCGCAGTAATCAGATGAGCACCCCATACTGGTCCACTTCGGCTTCGACCCTTCGACTGGAAACCCTATTTCACTGAGCTTTCTTGACACTTCGTCAATCGCTTTCACGTTTGGAAGGATGATGTTCTGTGTTGGAGTGAGTCTCAATTCGCCGTTCCCATACTCTTCAGAAAGACCGGCTACCTGAACCATTTGATTGCTCGTCAATCTTCCGTCAATGATGGGAATATTGACATAGTGATATCCAACTTGACTTTGCGGTTGGACTCCTTCATGGCAATTTCTTCTCTGGAAGATTGGTCCAGAATAACTCTCAAGAGACTTCCCAAGCTTCTCTTCAATCAATCTGAGAAGCTTCTCGAGACCCCACTCCTGGAGCAGCCATTTGAATCGCGCCTTCGCTTTGCTCTCGCGATTTCCATAGTCGCGGTGAATCTCTATGGTTGCTACGGCAACATCGAATGCATCTTCTTTTCTAACAAAAACACCTGAGTTCTGGGCAAGTCTTGGACCTGGCAATGATGATCCCATGCTTCCACCTACCAAAAGCGTGAACCCAGCTTCTGCTCCTTTCTTGACTGCAACTAGAGCCAGGTCGTTTGTTACTGCTCTTGTACAGTCAGCTCCACAGCCTGATATGGAGAACTTGAACTTTCGAGGCATATCCTGAAAATCAGGGTTCCCTATGAGGAAGTTGGACAATCTCTGCATCAAAGGGTATCCGTCAAGTATCTCTTCTTCTTCGATTCCTGACGTTGGGCAACACACAATGTTGCGAGCGTCCCCATATCTTGCACCGCTGAATCCTTGACCACACATATCTGTGGTGAAACCCAGTTCATCCATCACTCCAAATATGTCTAAGGAGTCTTCAGCTCGTATCCAGTGAAGCTGGATATCCTGCCTATTCGTTATCTCAGCTTTTCCCCTCCCATACTTGGTCGCCAGTTCGGCTACGCCTCGGAACTGTTGAGATGTTATGAAACCTCCTGGAACCTTGAACCTTAGAAAATGCGGAGAACCTGTAATGTTCAGGGGGTTACTGTCACGCCCAATCGAATAACGACCAACAAACCTTTCAATCGCAGCTATATCCGTCCCCATCTCAACCACCAAACACATTCCTGACGCCAATGTCTTCAGGTGGGACCTTGAACTCGTCTACCACTATTCTGGAGTATATGCCGTAGGCGTCTTCCTCGCTTTGAGCACCTTCAACTACCATTATTCCACTCTTCAGAACGCTCACGGTGACATCAGAATTGCGGCGACATCCCAAACCTAGAGCGGTCCTAAGCTCCACGAAATATCCGGAGCTTTTCAGACTATCATGCAGCTTGTCAATGTCGAGTTGAAGATCTTTCTTCGGTGTGATGGCGAAGACTCTTCTCCCTCTTCTTCCGCAGAGTTCACTGACTACTATGTGTTCTAAGGGTGTTGGAGCCTTGGAATGGCGAGAACTGCATACTGGACAGTTCTCAGCTTTCAATATCTCGATTTTGTCAAACTCCAGGTTTCCAATGTCGCAGTAAAGCAGTTTGTTGGCTAACCGTGGCTCGTGTCCGAGGATTATCCTAATGGCTTCAGACACTTCGACGCTGGCTATGATGTTTGGAATTGATGGATGCACGCCTACTACGGCGCATCTGGGTAACATGTCATCGTCGAGGTTCCCTTGAAAGCACTCCAAACACGCGGTCTTCTGAGGTATTATTGTGGATACGTTTCCGTAGGTGGTGATAGCGGCCGCAAAGATATAGGGAACTCCTAGTTTCTGGGATGCTCTGTTCAAGGCGTAGCGTGGTGCCATCCTGTCCAATCCGTCGACAACCACGTCAACCCCCTTGATTATCTCTTCAGCGTTTTCCCCATTCAAGGCTAAAGGCAAGGGTTCTATCGCAATGTTTGGGTTTAATTCAGCCAACATCTTCTCAGCAGCCTCTACCTTGGGATACCCGAGATGTTTTGTTCTGTAGAGGCGTTGCCTTTGCAGGTTGGAGAGTTCAACGATATCAGAGTCAACTAGACGAAGGTGACCCACGCCCATAGCTGCCAACTGTAATGCTGCTGGAGAACCAAGACCTCCGAGGCCGACTACACAGACTTTGCTATTCCTCAGTTTCAGTTGTCCATTGTAACCAATTTCTGTGAGAACAATTTGGCGTGAATAATATTCTACCTCTGAATCCGTAAGATCTATTGTTTGAGTCATGCAATGCCTCCAGACAGAGAACATTGGTCTACAGCTCTTAGATGAACGGAGAAGCCCCGGTCTTTTTCAAGACTTGACGAGTAGTTCTCTTGACTAGTTCTTACTATATCTCTGATTATTGAGCTGGCTGTTTCCTTACCGCCTGCACCCCTGCCGATTAGAAGGTGCTGTCCAGATTGAGCGCAATTGAATTCTACAACGTTTGACGCTTTGCTCACACACAGAGAATCCGTTGCAGATATCTTTTCTGGGCTGACTTTCATTCTCTTTCCTATTGAACCTATCAGCCTTATTGAAGATCCTTCTCTTCTGGCGGCGAGAATTTCCTCGAGTGAGATTTCGCGTATTCCTGTGGTCTCAACTTCTTTCAATGAGACTTTGCGGTTCATAATCCAGTTAGCAATTATGACAAGTTTGCAGGCTGTGTCCAAGCCTTCTAAGTCATATAGAATGTTCTCTTCTGCGTATCCGAGTTCTTGAGCTTCTTCTATAGCTTGTGGCATTCGGATTTGTCTCTCAGCCATACTCCAAAGAATGTAGTTTGTAGTACCGTTCAGCACTCCTCTTATGGATTCAATCTCCTCTGGAAGAAGACATTTCGTAGCGAAATCAAGGACTGGCAATGCACCGCCGACTGCTCCGCTGAACCTCAATGAGGCTTGAGATCTCTCTGCAAGATCACTCAATTGCTGGAAGGATGCCGCAAGAGAACCTTTGTTTGTCGTTACGACGTGGCTTCCTTGGGACAAAGCTTTGCTTATGTGAGTTGTGCCCGGTTCGCCTGTTTGAAAGTTCGTTGAAGTTACCTCTACGACGATATCTGCTGCAATCTCTTCCAACAACGCTTGGGCCGAAAGGTTGGGTCTGCCAATTTCCTGCAGGGTTGATACTGAACCATCTTCTTCCTTGGCATACAGAGCTTTGGAGAGATCGATCCCTTTCCTTGATACGGCTGCTCCTCTTCGATCAGCTATCGCGACGACTTTGACATCCAATCTGAATCTTTCTCTTAACCATGTGGAGCTCGACGCTAACATTCTTGCTAGGCTTTGACCGACATTCCCAAAGCCTAGGATAGTCAGATCAATCCTAAGTACGACTCACCCTCCTCCTACAGCTGGTATAATCGAGATCTTGTCTCTTTCCTTCAATTCGGTGTCCAGATGGTTGAGGAATCGTATGTCTTTGCCATTAACGTAGATGTTGATGAATCTTCGGATCTTCCCTTTTTCATCATAGATCCTATCCGTGAAGGGTTTGCCATACTTCATGGCTAGTACCCCTATAACATCTTCAAGCGCTGAACCGTGAACGAAGATCGTCTTTTCTTTGGTGATTCTGGCGAGTGCTCCATAGAAAGTTACGTCAACTTTTGCCATGGTCATCTCCTTATCATATTATCTTCGCCAATTCTTCAATCGAAGGCTCTATCTCGAAAGGTTTTTGAGCGGTCTTCAAGATCGTATCTGCAGCTTTGAAACCACTGCCTGTTACACAACAAACAATTTCCTCATCTCGAGCAATCTCACCAGCATCTAACAGTTTTCTAAGTGCCGCTATTGTTACGCCTCCGGCTGGCTCGGTGAATATTCCCTCTGTCTTTGCTAATAGCTCGATTCCTTCAAGTATCTCGTCGTCAGTAGCTGACTCGCCGATTCCTCCGGATTCCCGTAGCGCCTTCAGGACGTAGATTCCGTCACCGGGGTCTCCGATAGCCAAACTCTTAGTGATCGTTTCCGGGTTCTCTATCGGCGCCACATCCTCCAAATTGGATTTGAAAGCTTTCACTATTGGTGAGCAACCTAGTGGCTGGGCCCCGATCAATCTTGTTTTCAGATCATTGATCAGGCCCAGACTTCTGAATTGCCTCAAGCCTCTCCATATTGCGCATAGTAGAGCTCCGCTGCCCACAGGAATTATGATGTTATCTGGTGCTTTCCATCCTAGTTGTTCGCAGGTTTCGTAAGCTAACGTTTTTGACCCTTCAGTATAATATGGTCGAATGTTTATGTTCACCAGAGCCCAGTCATATTCGTCTGATGCTTGAGCTGCAAGCCTGTTTGCTTCATCGTAGGTTCCTTTGACAGAGATTATGTTAGCGCCGTATGTTGCTGCTTGCAGGACCTTGTTAGTTTCTGTGTTGGATGGAATGAATACATAACAAGGCAGGTCAGCTTTTGCCGCGTGAGCAGCGGTTGCGGCAGCTAGGTTTCCGGTTGATGCACATCCTACTGCTTCGAAGCCGAATTCTATAGCTTTTGACACAGCAACAGTGGACGGCCTGTCTTTGAAAGAACCTGTCGGATTGACCGTGTCATCCTTCACGTAAAGCTTTCTGATTCCCAGAGTCCTTGCAAGTCTTTTGCATTCGCGTAGTGGTGTGAATCCTGCACCTAAGTCGACGATCTTTCCTTTGTTCTCGATTGGTAAGAGTTCATTGTAACGCCAGAGTGTACTTGGTCTTTTCTCTAGAATTCTTTTGTCCAGGCTTATCTTGTCCAGATCATATACTGCTTCGAGTGGTCCGAAACAAGATTCACAAGCGTAATCCTTGAGAGGGGGATATTCCTTTCCGCATTCTCTGCATCTGAGACCTCTAACGTACCCTTTGTCGCTGAGTTGTCAGACCTCCATAACGGGGTTATAGTCTGTAGGTTATAACTGCTATTTATATCTTTCGCCCACAGTATAACTGNNCTAGACATGACTCACTTCTATTCTTACCTTCAGAGGTGAAGGCTGACATGTCATAGCTGATTGATGAGATTATCAACCAGATGCTGTCAGGCCATAGTCTCACGTACGCCAGATCGGTATCAGAAGGACTTGCGTCAGCTGGATCGATCGATCGATCACAATCTCAAGTATCTGAAAACCGGAAAGATTTGCAAAAACGGAAAAGCCAGAATCTGGACAGAACGGACAGAACGGACGTTTCGTACTTATTGATCTCCGAGTCAGTTGGTAACTAGATGTTCTTAGGTGGTCCTATGGTAGTGATCAAAGTCTTCGTCTTACCAGTCTTCCTGTCTGGCAGGATAGAGTCAACTATCTCCACATCGAACTCCACAAAGTCTAGAAGGTTCTTTCGGGAAAGTATCATACTCATCCGATCGTCGACAGCCTTCAATATCTCATCGGGATTTCCCTTTGCCACAACTAGCAGATGGATTCTATTGCGCTTTCTGTAATGGACCTGTAGTCGTCGTAGTCCGGGTACGAAGAACTCCACAAAGACCATGGGATGGATGAAGTCAAAGCCGCCCTGCCCGTTCTCCACCCATACTATCTCCTCTTGCCTTCCATAAACGTTCTTGAGGAGAGGGAAAGGAAGTCCNNTCCATAGATGTTCTTGAGGAGAGGGAAAGGAAGTCCGCAGTCGCATTCCTCTTCAGAATAGACGGCTACGTCCTGCATTTCGTAGCGTATTAGTGGCTGACACCTATTGTAGAGGTTGGTTAGAACAACCTGCCTTGGTTTTCCTGCGTCAACGGGTTCACCTTTTTCGTCTAGAAGTTCAAGCACGTGGAGATCATTGAATACGTGCAGACCGCAATGTAAGTCGCAGTCTTGAGCTATACCGATCGATTCGGAGGCCGCATAGAAATTGTACGGGGCCACGCCAAATACTTCTTCTATGAGACAGGTTGTCTTCTCTTCTAGTGGTTCGGCTGAAGAAACAACCTTGTCGGGTTTGATGTTTAGTCGTCCTGCTTGCTGCTCGGATGCAAGTATGACGAGTCCGGAAGGGTATCCTCGGAGATCGTCAGGGCGGAACTCATTAAGATGTTGAACCATTTTTCAGACCGGTTCATTCACTGAAACATCAGTATAGGCTGCCATCGAGCGAGGTACATCTGAGGTAAGAGTGACACCGGCGTAATGACCGTCTGTAATTCCGACGAAGGCAAGTCTCTTTCGCTTCAGCCCGATTCTGAAACTCGTGCACCTTGCTAGAACGAGCCCTTTTAGAGTATCCCAGCTTACCGGATCGTAAGCGAATATTCCGATTCTTCCAGATGATCCGGATGTATGCATAACCGTGAATTTTCCCATGTAACGCTTGCCCACGGGACTTCCAGCTAGATGTTGCTCCAAAGCTTCTCTCCTCAACAGGGAAGACGTGAACACGCCATCAAGGTTGTCCATGATTCTCTGTTTGTCAACAAGAGGGACTGAGTGAAACTTCTCCTTTGATGTTTCCTCAATTGCGCCATAGAAGTCTCTGTAGAAAGGAGATTCAGCGATTGCATGGTTTAGAGCGTTCTCAATGTTTTCCTTCTGAATGGCCTCAACATCGTCTTTTTTCATTTGGGAGATTTTTGAGAATTCTCTTTTCAGCCTGAGTATTCTGAGTATTCACATGCTCGATCAACATCCAGTTTTTCCTCTATCAATCATCAGACTTTCTGATCGAGAGACCACGGTTTAGTATAAAGCATGACGCTGTTATTCTCGATGTAGATTTTTTGGACCAGACTCAAGAGGAGGAAAGGGGGAGATCCGACGGCTCCGATACTCAGAGATATGGTGCCGCGATTCGATCAGCGGCTAGAGTTGCCGCTCTCGCCCAAGCGTGTTTCCTGCACCAGGATTATCGATCTGAGACCATTTGGTCCGCAACAGGAGTACTAGAACATTCTCGGTCTTTGCTTACAGGATATTTCAAGATACGGGCATCTGCGCTTTGTCAGCAAGAGGCTGATCATGTTCTGGCGGGCCGTCGCCATGGAGTTTACTCATGTCATTGCCAGAAGCAGTGCAGCCTCTTGCATTTCTCTCGTTGATAACAGGTTGTTATAAGTCGGCAAGTTGCTGGCGGATGCTGTTGCACCTCTTCTGACCCTAGTTGCTACGTCTCGAAAGACTGAACTAACGATGAAAGCAACTGCAAAGAAAACTAATGTGAGCTAGAGATGACGGATTCTCACCCGCCCTTTTTCCGGCGTCCGACTTGGCAAGAGCTTGGAAACAAAGATCTATCGACTAATTATTGAGCAATCTACGGTTGTTTATCGCGGCTAGCGCTTCCTCCAAACTCTTCTTGGATGCGTTCAGTTCGCGTCTTCTGATGTATATTCGGCATTTCGACCAGTTCCTCTTCAGGGCGCATTTCTTCTTGTCAACGAAATAGTGTTTTCTCCTGATTGATTCGCGAAGGCACTCCCTTACAAACGGGCAGAGCATATTCTCCCCATTAAAAAGATGCGTCCGCAGCTAATATCAGAACTGTGAAGGTTCACTACTAGCTGTCGATTCATAAGCATGTTACTGGTCTAGGTCAAGCTCGATCGATCGACGATACCGCCAACCCAAAACTAGTGAAGGCAGTGTCTGTGTGTGCCAATAACGCTGTTACATTTGCATTGAAATGAGCTCAAGAAAAGACGAAGAAGCTGTAGGAGAACCAAGGAAAATCGATTGGGCTAGTCTGTTGCCAGCGATCGTAGCCCCAATAGCCCTGCTAATATTCTTCTTCCTCCGATAACGCTGCGGTAGATCGATAGATCGACGGCTACGTCCGGTGGCCAGATGGTTATATCTGCCCTTTCCTCGGGCTGAAGACGCAACTGGCGCTGGCATAGTCCAAGCCTACGCTACAATCGCAACGATCCCATAGCTGGAAGGGAGATCAGAAAGATGCACAACCAAATCCCATTCTCTTTCTGATCGCAAGTTCTTTCGATCGATGTTCTCATGTGCCTTGTTCTGGGTTTTCGACGAATGTTGAGGAGACCTCTTTTCCTCCTGGAGCGTAGTACATGTAGAGGCATACGAATTGGAGGTCGCCACTATTCTTGATTCCGTGAGCCCCATCAGGACCAGCTGGACAATAGAACGTAGTCCCCGGGCTCAGCTCATGCTCGTTCCCCTGAGAGTCGATCAGCGTCGCATACCCACTAATCACGTGTTGCTCCTCCTCTACATCATGATAGTGAAGATCAAGCTGCGCTCCCGACTGCAACGCGAAGAGACCTGAACGAATATTCTGCGTCGGAGTTTCTTCCCCGAACAGAGTCACATGTATCAAGCCCGGTCTCCCCGGCTTCAATCTCACATCGCGCAGATCAACCAACCTCACAGTNNCCCTATATAACGCTTCGAGACAATCGATCGATCCCTTGTCTGAGCCCCTCAAACTCCAAATACCGCACGAATCCTGTCCATCAACCATGAGACGAGCCTCGTCTTTGTCAGCCCCGCAGTCAGAACCATTCCCATCGATCAGTCAATCGAGAAGCCAACGGAACTAGAACCGAACTTTCATGGAACTTCACCATAACTTCAACTGACCTTTCACTCCAAAACCAAGCCGAAAACAAGCTCCAACCAACAAAAGAAACCCAAAAACCCAACCAAATCCGCTCACACCGACCAGAGGGGGAGGGCTAAACGCCACGCACCAAAACCTGCATACCTAGACAACACCATACAAAGCACACGCACGAAAAATACGTGGATACTTTTCCTACGAGGAAAGATCAAACGGAAAAACAGACCCACGCGCGGACCAGAAAAAACATAGGGGGTATCAAATTTAGGAGCAGGAAATCGCGAAACCTCCTAGTATCAGTAACCCGAAAAAATAGAGGGGGGTATGCCCGTTACGCAGAAAAATCAACCTAAAGGGCAGCGTTCAACTTGGCCCCGCGTCCTCGACGCTTTGCGCTCTAGGAGAACCGTGTGTTCCTCCGGTATCTCCGACTCATCTCAATGAACGCCGAGAATCTATCCGGTTCCATCTCATAAGGGATTCCGCCCTCAGAACCCAATATGAAGCCTCCTCCAGGACTGCCCAGTCTAAGTCTGTCTCTAACGTGACTCTTGAGCTCCTCTCTGTTCATGAAGCCTAGATGCTTGCTCAACCCTCCCTGAAAACACAGATGGTCTCCATACCTGTCCTTCACAGCGCGCAAATCCATGTTGTCAGACGGCCCCACAGGGTTCAGCACATCCAGCCCAGCCCGAACCAGCAAAGGAACTATGGCATTTATGTTCCCATGACTGTGCATATTGACGAAAGCCCCGTACTTGTGGGCTAGATCTATCGCCTTCTCATGCCAAGGAAAGATGAGCTCCTCATAGAGATTCAGACTCATGAACGGACCCATATTGTAGCCTAGATCGTCAACCCACCCTATCATCGTTGCACCACGTTCAAGAAGGTTCCTCTCCGCCCGCAGGTTGAACTCCCCGACCTTCGCTATCAACTGCTCAAAGAACCTCCGCCTGGAATACAAGTCCCTCAGGATCACGTGAAGCGGCCCCCTAAGGAAATACCACACACCAGAGAAGAACCCGTTTATGCTGCATAAGGGGAAGAACCCCTTGTCTCTGACGCACCTTACGGCGCTCTCCAATCCTTCATACCTCTCAGGGTCATCCGGATCGGGAAGCTCCAGATCACCCAGATCCTCCTCGCATCCCACAGGATACTCCACATACTCTCTAGCCCACACATTCTCCGCCGTACCCATTCGCCACACAGCGCCAGTCTCCCACTCCGCCAAACACCACCCAGGACCCGCCTTCACCATCCTCTCCACCTTGAAACCTCCGCCACCAACGCCCACCAAGAAGCTGTCAAGAAACTCAGCCTCCCCAAGCCGTCTCTCAAGACCCGCAGCCTTCTCGCGAGCACCCTTTCCAGCTTCCCCGCTAATGCCTGAAACGCCGTCTTCGATGAAAGGCATGAACTTAGATCTCGCCATCTCATTCGTGAACCCAATCGTCTGAGGCACGACCGGAGGATCTTCGTGCAGCACAGCCGCCAACACACACTCAAACCTATCAACCATTGATGACGAACCTCGCCGCAAACCTAGTCCAAAGTTGGAACCGATTCAGGATAAGTGCTTGAACGGGAATCACCCGCGGCCAACCGACACAGAGGTGAATGACCTAACTTGAATCCCTCTTTCAGGAAGAAGAAGGGCCAGAATCTGTGCCTCATTCACCTCGTACTATCTCTATATCCCCGATCGAATCAACATATTTCCTGTACCAAGGCTTAGCGTCCTTCTCAGCAATGTCGACGAGTTGATTGAGCCGCCTGACACCCGTCTCTAGAAGGAACTCGTCCATATCGTCTCTCCCAACAGCCTCTTTCCAGATAGCCCTGCCGCAGAGGAACCCGGAAGCACCATTCTCAACCGCGTACTTGAGGTTCTCCACGAACTCCTCGAAGTCCACACCGGCGCTGAGGATCACCCACGGTATCTGACTGGCTTCGTCTAGCTGTTTGCATGCCTCTGAAGGATCTTGCCCAAGTTCTTCAGCGTATCGCAAGTTGAGCGGGAACTCAGCCTTCAGTATATCGACGCAGTACTCGGGTTTGGTTAGTTCTCTCGCCGTCTCAACAGCGATCCACGGCTTAGTCTTGGAGAACTCTTTCGGGTCCTTCTTCTTGTGAGGTCCGCCTTCAAGGGAATGCGAAACAGTCTCCAGCAGAAGCGGAATCTCAAACCTTTCGCAAGCCCGCCCCACCGCCTTAACCATGTTCTCTTGATGTTTGCGGGTCGGACCATCCGGATGGTAATAAACAAGCATCTTCACAGCCGCAGCGCCCCTCGTCTTAACCTTCATCACGGCACCCTCCGCATCAAGCCCCCCAAACGTGCGAACTTGCGGCCCGAACTCCCCTTCTCCGCCGTACCCCGTAGCCTCCACACCCATCAAAACGCCTACATCAGCGCGGATGTCGCAAGCCTCCAGAAAGCCACGCTCGTACGAGTATACAGGATCAACAAGTATCCCACTAGCTCTACCGGGGCTTCTCTTGCCAGCAAGATTCCTGATTAGAGCCATCTTGACACGCTTCATCTCCTCCGAAGTAACGTCATCCGGGCTCTTACTATCTATCATCCTCTTCAGTGAACCTCTCTGATCCGTAGCCACAATGGCAAACTGGTTCTCGGGATTAGAGATGTGCATCAATCCTTCAAATTTGCCGTTCGTCACAAAACCATCCACTCTCATCAAACCAATCCTCCATTCGACTTTGAAACTTGGCCAAGCAAATAGACATGAATCAGCGATTTAAGCCTTCACAGAAAAAGAGAAGGAACCCAGGCGTTCATATGAGCAGTTCAGTTACCGGCTCTCCCGAGATCCGCGTGGCTTGTCTAGATAGTGAGGTTTCTCCTCGCGAGCCAAACGCCAGGTCCGCTCAGCCCAAACCCCTTCGTCTTCTTTCCTCCATAGTCTTACTTGCGGCCAGTTCGACCTGCTCTAGAGATGTGCCCAAGTAGTTTCTAGGGTTCAGGGCCTCCTCGATTTCTCCGTCGCTAAGAAGTTTCCTAACAGACTTCTCACGGAGGAGAACATCCTTGAACGGAGTCTTCTCGATCGTGCTTCTTATCGNNACTAGCTCGTGAGCCTCTTGGCGGCTCATCCCCTTTTCTGCAAGAGCCATCATAACTGCCTCAGACATTGTCCGTCCTTCAGTCAAACCGACGTTTTTACTCATCCTCTCTTCGTCGACCTCAAGGTTCGAGAGGACACCTATCATCAAATGCAGCATATAGTCGGTGAGAATGCAGGCTTCAGGGAGTATGAACCTCTCAGAAGAAGACTGGGTAAGGTCCCTCTCATGCCAAGTCGGAACATTCTCCAAGGCGGGAACCACCAAGCTCCTCACGATCTTAGCTAGCCCGCAGATTCTTTCGCAGAGCTCGGGGTTGCGCTTGTGAGGCATTGTTGAGCTGCCTACTTGCTTCTCCTTTTCGAAAGGTTCGAAAACTTCACCGATCTCCGTTCTCTGCAGTTCCCTAACCTCAGTTGCGAACTTGTCTAAGGTGGAAGCTATTGTGGCGAGTACGCACACAAGCTCAGCATGCCGGTCTCTCTGAATGATCTGCGTAGATACTTCCGCTGCTGTTATGCCGAGCCTCTTCATAACGAGATCTTGAATCTTGATAGCATTTGCACCTAGACCTGCCTGTGTTCCCACAGCACCACTCATCTTGCCGACTATCAGCCTCTGCTTACACCCCTTTAAACGCTGGATGTGCCTCGATACCTCTCTCATCCACACCGACAGTTTCAGCCCAAGAGTCAACGGTAGAGCATGCTGGCCGTGAGTTCTGCCCATCACAATTGTGCTCTTGTAACGTTGTGCGCCCCCGATCAACACGAGCTCCAACTCGTCCAGCCTGCGTCCCAATATGTCCACGGCTTCGCGCATCTGAAGCGCCTTCGCTGTGTCCACAATGTCATAGCTCGTCGCCCCGAGGTGGATGTACGCGCCGCTTGGCCCACAGACTTCTGAAAAAGCCCGCACAAGCGACATGAT
>JABAOC010005749.1_pt2 | contig 15179 bp, 12 predicted proteins | sample 7062161 | NCBI WGS metagenome assembly JABAOC01 (sample SAMN14538625, study PRJNA623070) | marine sediment metagenome | biome: marine biome [ENVO:00000428]; feature: marine pelagic biome [ENVO:01000023]; material: deep marine sediment [ENVO:00002113] | place: India: Gulf of Khambhat ... | reverse complement strand
ACAGTCCGGGTAATCGGGCCGATCACATCGCGGGTGAAGGATAGGTACATCAATCCTCCCCTTCCGACTCGGCCCAGAGTCGGTTTGAGCCCCACCACACCGCAAAGAGCCGCCGGAATTCTTACTGAACCACCTGTATCGGTACCGATCGCGCCGGCGCACAAGGCTGCAGCGGTCGCCGCGCCAGATCCTCCGCTGGATCCTCCGGGAATTCGCGACAAATCGTAGGGATTCCGAGTTGGACCGTAGTGGGGATTGTTCGTGGTGATGCCAAAAGCAAATTCGTGCATATTTGTTTTCCCCAGAATAATGGCTCCCCCTTCTTTCAATTTCCTGACGACCTTTGCATCTTCCGGGGGTTCCCATTCAGAGAGAACCTTTGAGCCTCCCGTTGTCCGGATGTTCTTGGTATCGAGGTTGTCTTTGACTGCGATCGGTAGACCATGCAACGGGCCTTTGAATTGCTTCTGTTTGGCAAGTCGATCGAATTCCTCAGCCTGCTTGAGGGCTGCGTCCCCGGCCACGGTGATATATGAATTAATTCCCTCTGGCCCGTCGAATTTCCGGATTCGTTCCAGGTACACCTCGACAATCTGTTTCGAACTGGCCTCCCCGCCTCGAATCATTTTGGATAACTGGTGCAGGGATAAGTCGGCCAAATCCTCATCCGTAGAAGATTTCCCCCAGGCCGAATTTTCCACCGAAGTGGTAAAAGCCAGCCCACCGGCCACTGCCAAACTTGAATGTATAAACTCTCTCCGGTTCATTCCCTTCCCATCGTCTTTCATGGCTTTTCCTCCTTTCTCACACGAAATTCTGTTTCCCGTTTCCCTACCGATAAGGACCTGTTGGGAGTCGGAACGGGGGGACGTGTCCAGCGAAGTAACCACATTGTGGCAGCGATGTCAAACAAATTCTAGATTTTTTTATCCAGGCATGCCGAATCACATGTTCATACCCCGAGAAACGTCCCTCAGGGACATGAGCGCCCAAAAACTGAGGAAGCTCCACTTAATTTCTCTTTGACAAAAAAGAGAGGGTAGATTATAAAACCTGAACATCTCTCTCTCCTGGCGGACAAAACCGGCAAGAACAAGTGGCTTCCCATGTTCCGGAAAGAGATTCGTGACCTGATTTGGGTCTATTTTTTCGTATCCCTCGGCGGCCTGATGCTCCATGTCCGCATCCATCCCCCTCAGGACTCCATGTTCAATTGGATCGCAACCGGAATTGCAGCAGTGAACGCCTTTCTTTTGCCCTTTTTGTTCAACAGCCCCAGGACCGTGGCCTGGGCCTATCTTTTCACCTGGGCGACCGTGGTCACAGGTACCGTGTTAATGGCCTACTTCTCCCTGATCAGTTGGGATCCCTCAAAACTTTCCATAACGCCTAGAACCGTAATTCTGAACTCTACCCTTCCAGACATCGTCATCCTCATGGCCAAACTCCCACTCGCCCATAAGATCCTGCGGTTCTATCGGCCCGCTGAGGTGACCGATCGTCCGAGAGGACCGGCCAAATGACCCCAAAAGACGATGTCACAGGAGCGCTTCTTCCCTCCTCGCTCCGTTGCGGCCTGGGAGTCGTCCTTGCAGCTCTCGCTGCAGCGCTCTTGGCCGGGGCCTCCCTCATCGCTCTTCGTGCCTATCCTGACGACCTTGGGAAGTACGGCCTGAGAGCAGCTGGACTCATCATGGCCGGTAAGATCTCTGCCCTCCTCGCTGGAATGCTCTTGCTTCTTCAATTCACTCTGAGCGCCAAGCTCAGGTCTCTCGACAGGGTTTTTTCCACGCACCGGCTTCTCTCTGCCCACAGGGTTTTGGGCCTTTCCGCAGTGGTGTTGGCTTCACTTCACCCTTTGCTCGTATTTGCTCCAAAAGCAAGAGAGATCGCCGCCTTTCGACTCGAAATCTGGCCGGCCCTTCTGGGCACGGTTCTTCTGATCGGTTTATGGTCGGGTGTTTGCACTGGCCTCTGGCGAGGATTTCTGAATCTTCCCTACCAGATTTGGTATCGGTTCCATCGTTTGGGCATGTTCTCTTTGGTTGTCCTCTACGCCCTCCACGTCATGAACGTGACCGACGACCTGAAGAGGGGCTGGCCTCTATATGCTCTTCTAACCGCCCTCGCTCTCTACGTGGCCCTCTTTATCTGGGTGAAAGGTATCAAACCCAGGCGTCTCAAAAGCCGAGGATATACGGTCGCAAAAGTGACAGGCGTCGGAAAAGACACCCATGCGGTGGAACTGTCGCCCAGAGACGGCAGTGTCTTCCGCTATGCGCCAGGCCAATTCGCCTTTGTGACCTTCCAATCGAAAGCACTGCCTCGCGAACGACATCCGTGGACCATCGCCTCAACCCCGACGAAGCCAGATAGCCTCATCTTTACGATCAAGTCCAGTGGCGATTTTACTGCCCTCATCGGGGAGCTTGAGCCGGGCGACACCGCCACTATCGACGGACCCTACGGACTCTTCAGTTATCTCGCACATGTTCCGAACTCAACAAGGGAGCTCATCATGATTGCCGGTGGGGTCGGGATCACCCCCATGCTCAGCATGCTCCGCTATATGAGTGACAGAGGCGACACACGAAAAGTGACCCTCGTCTGGAGTAACAAGACAGAAGCCGACATTTTGCACCGCGACGAGCTCGAATCCATCGAGGGCAAACTCGAGGGCCTCACGGTGCACCATGTTCTCACCCGTCAAAAGGACTACACAGGCCCATCTGGTCGCCTCGATAAAAACATGCTGTCGGATCTTCTCTCGGCATGCAGCCAGGAGGCATGTGTCTTTGTTTGCGGCCCCCCACCCATGATGGATACCGTGTGCAAGGCCCTTAAGCAAATTGGTTTCAGCTCCCGCCGTATTCACACCGAGCGGTTTTCCATCTGACCCCAACCGCTTAAGCAATCGATGCCTCTGCGAATATCCAGATGCTCCTCCTGGACGAAGCGGTTTTGATAAATGTGGTACAATAATCGGATCAGTCTTCGCTGAAAATATCCTCGAGCGAACAGATAGAGACTTAAATGATTGAATCTTACGACTTTGGTAACATGCGCGTATTTGGAGAAACCCACCACGATGACCTCAAGATCATTGAAAACAAGGTCATCGGGAACTGGTGGCGCCGGCAAGGGCACATCCTCCACACCGAGGATATCGCAGACATCCTCGAAGCGCCGGTGGAGATTCTCGTTGTTGGCACCGGAGAGTACGGCAACGTGAAAGTGCCCTCCGAGGTGGCCGAGGCCGTCTCACAAAGAGGAATCGAATTCATCGCCACTCCGACCAGAGAGGCTGTTTCCACCTTCAACAACCTCCGCGCCCAGGGAAAGCGCGTGGCTGGCGCTTTTCATCTCACCTGCTGAGCGAAAAAACAGCCACCTGGATGAAATCATTGCCTTTTCCAACCACGATGTGGTATCTTTCCCCCTTGACAAGAAATAAGATTCCTGCATAATGGAGCGATCATCCGTACCGTGCCTGGCCAGAAAAGCTGATTGCCGGTATTCGTGTTTTGCGCGTTAACCAGGCAAGATTTTTTTGAGGCCTGGCTTTTTCGTATTTGGTCCTAGATAACGTATGTGTCGAGAGGGTTAACGGAGAAAAGGAGACCGAGAGTGGAACACCTGATGAATTTACCTGTCGAGATCGTTCATGACTTGGACCGGATTGACGAGTTTCGGACAGAGGCGGAACGCCATCTGGGATACGAGTCGCGCTATGTGTGGGATGTCAACATCAATGGCATCAAGATTCAGCTTCGGACAAACAATCTTGAGCTTCTCGACATTTGGAGAGACAACTGGCATCCCGCCATGATGGGAGAGACAGCTCTTCAAGCCCATGGCATTATCTACGCCGTCACCGATTTGAAGCACACAGAGCCCCACTGCGTCTACCATCCAGAGTCAAAGACGGCCTTTGCCATCAACATCGATTTCTACGGAAAGATCCGTTCTCTCGCTTTGGGAATACTCATGGACATTGTGGAGCCGAGAGAGGAAACCCATTTCATTCGCGGTGCTCTGGTCGACGTGGGCGGAGAGGGGATTGCCTTCCTCTCAAGCACGGGTGCCGGCCGAACAACCCACAGCTTTATGCTCCTTCAGATGGAAAGAGCCCGCATTCACTCCCATGAGTGGATCTTTGCCGAACATCTCGGCGGGGAAAAAGGCCGCATTTCCACCCACGCCTCGGAGAGGTCCTTTTTTATCCGTTCGGATGTAACCCGTATTAATCCCCGTTTGAAAGAACTGATCAAGCGATGCAGACGGCACGGCGACTTCTTTCTTCTCGATCCCCTCTGGATAGGCGGACTCAGCAAGGCGATCGACACCACCCGAATCAAGGTCGCCTTTGTACTCGTTCCCCAGGACGGGGCAAAAGAGGCGGTCGTGCGCATGGGAGCCGAGGAGGCCCTGGAACTGATGCAATCTCACCCAGAGCCTTTCTTCAACCCCCACATGATCCTCCGAACTCCCGAGCGGATCGCTGTTGAAGCCGAGTTTATGAAGGAGCTTCTGGACTTCGTTGCAGTCTACAAAGTCAATTCATCCCTGCCCATTCTCGACGTGCAAGGTCGCATTCGGGAGGTCATCACAAGAGGAGAGTATGTCCAGAAGCCCGTGAGGGTTGAGACGCCCCGAAAAATAAACGCTCTAGAAGTCATGCCCAAGCTGGATTATTCAACAGTGGAAAAGACCGTTGAGGCCATGCGAGAATTGCCCAATGTCCAACATCTTCCTCCCCATCTTGTCCGCCGGATCGCTGAGCCATTCGGGTCACGCACGAGGTTCGGGAATTACAACTTTGTTTCCACCGTCAAAAACCGAAGTGCGGGCCTCACAATCGTGGCCGGACCGGAAAAAGTGACGCAGTCCGCAATTACGCCGCGCCAGGCAGAGCTCATCAAGAATCTACCCAAGACCTTCCGGACCCTCAAGAGTTATGTGCAGCGGGCACCGTTTCTGTGTGTTGATCGGAAAATGGGTCAGAACGACGAATTCTCGCCGCGCTGCACTTTGTACCAGTCGGTCCACAGGGAGGAGATGGTTCGCCTCGCCCATATGGTGAGTCAGACCCTCTTTCCGTTTGATGGGACCAATAACGCGCCGCACTTCCAACTCGTCTACATTCCCGAATGGCAGGAGAAGGACCGCCAGATCGTTGTTCTTCCACATAAAGGGATTACCTTTGTCCTTGGAACCGACTACTACGGAGAGGCGAAAAAAGGTTTTCTGCGCATGGCCATGTGGGAGGCCAAACAGCGAGGTATGTTGGGTCTTCACGCAGGCGCGAAGATCATCCGTGTCCGCGGAGAAAACGGCAGGCTGAAAACACTGGGCATGCTCCTTTTCGGCTTGACGGCCACGGGAAAGACTACGCACACCTGCCATAATCATGGGCTAATCGGCGATCGACAGGGAATTAGCATCCTCCAGGACGATGTGGTCTTTATGAAGAAAGACGGGGCCATTCTCGGCACAGAGAAGGGCTTTTACATCAAAACAGATAGCCTCGATCCCGAACAACAGCCCATTCTTTACCACGCTGCCACGAGACCGGATGCTATTTTCGAGAACGTGTTGGTCGACTACCTCGGTGATGTCGACTTCGATGATGAGGTCCTAACCGGAAACGGCCGCTGCATCATCCAGCGGGCCGATCTGGGTGAACACCTGGCCGAGTCTGTGAACTTGCCCCCCCTGGGTGAGTTGGACGGCCTGATCCTCGCTTTCATCACCCGGAGAAATACAATCGTTCCTCTGGTTTCCAAACTCACCCCAATTCAGGCAGCAGCGGCTTTCATGCTTGGGGAGAGTATTGAAAGTTCGGGAAGTGACCCACGCCGGGCCGGCGAGTCGGTCAGGGAGGTGGGAACCAATCCTTTCATCGTTGGAGATCCGGCACAGGAGGGGAACATCTTTTTTGAAATTGTTCAGGGGTTGGCTGAGACGTTTCCTGACAAGATTCATTGCTACCTTCTCAATACGGGAGGCGTCGGTGAAATCAGAGAGGAAGAACCAGACGGAACCAAAATATTGCGCCGTAAGGTGAAGCGGGTAGAGATACCCGAAATGGCAACGATCATCCGCGGAATTGCGACTGACACGATCGAGTGGGAAGAAGATCCCTGGTTCAATACCTCCATCCCGAAAAAGGTCCCGGGTATGGACATCAAGAAGTACGACCGAACCAAATTCTACGAGAAACCCGAAATCGAAAGGTTGGTTGCTGAGCTGCGCGCCGAGCGAAGAGAGCATCTGGAAAAGTTTCCGGCTCTCGATCCCTCAATCAAAGGCGTGGTGTAAGATAACCCCCGATCCATAAGGAGCCGTGCGGTGAAAGCGGCAGAGAAACACCGACTCGACGAGCTGCTTGAGGTCGCCCTTGAGGCTGGAGCGACGGCGGCAAAAGTCATTCCGTCTCAAATGGTTGTCCTCGATGAAAGAGTCCGACTCAAATGTGAGGTGCCGAGATGCTCAGGATACGGCCAGTATCTCACCTGCCCGCCCCATATCATTAGCGTTGACGACTTCTCAAGGGTCTTATCACGTTACGATTGGTGCCTGATGGTTCAGGTGGAGGCAGAGAATATCGACTCGGCTGATAAAGGTAGGGGTCGGATTGATCCCGACATCCTAAAAGACAACACGAAATCGCACCAACCCTATAAGCGCAGACTTCACGAGGTTGTCGAGACCGTGGAGGCAGAAGCATTCAAGAAAGGGATGCGCTTCGCGACGGGGCTTGTGGGTGGGAGTTGTACCCTGTGTGACCAGTGTGTTGAGGATCGGTACTCCGATCCTTGCAGACATCCTTTTCGTGCGAGGCCTGCCATGGAGGGAGTCGGAATCGACGTTTTCAAGACGGCCGAAAACGCGGGTCTCCCCATCCATCTGTCGTCTTCAGAGAACGTCCTCTGGACAGGGCTCGTGCTTCTGGATTGAGAATACCCCCCTCCCCTTCACGAACTACCGAAACAGGTCCTTGATCTCTTCAATATTTTTGGGAACGTCCCTGACAATCAGCGTGTTCGTCCGCGCATCCACACTGACGCTTCCCCGATCACTCAGAAAGTTCTTCACGATCGAAGCCATTTGGCGAGCGTCGGCATAATTGAGGCGGATCATCTCGGTTTCGAGATCCTCGAGCTTCTCCGTAGTCCTTTTTGAAGCCAGTCGGGCTTTTTCCTCTTTTCTCAGCCGTTCACGCGAGGCGATCCAGAGCACGTTCCCCATCCTCCTCATACCCAACGAATGCGATTGAAGAATCACATGGAGGGCCTGGTCCCAGGGGACCTCCAAGAGCCGGATCGTCACCCTGCCCTTCACCTCATCTCCCAAAACGACGTTGAGCTCAGCCACGTCAGCGATGAGCCTGAGGACGCTTCGGACCTCCGCGTCCCGAAAGTCCAGGGAAATCTTCCGACCGGTATATTCCTTGGGCGGTTGAGCGAGGGAGCTTGGGCTCGAAGACAAAATGACGATAACAACCAAAAAACGAATCCAGATACTGACAAACCTCATCCCTACCCTCATGGGCGCCGTCCCTTAACCTGCTTAGGGCCAGAATGCTGCATCAAAGCAAGCCAATTCTTCGGTGAATCTAAGGATACCAGAATATGTGAAGTAAGCCTCGGTATTTTTGAATTCTTCATATTTCCAACAACTTCTGTATCGGCATTTTCTATTGTTTCAATGAATCAGATGGTATAATTTAACGGTCTATTGCCCAAACCCTTTGCGAACAATCTGGTGTGCGCGACAGCCTGTCACCACCTGAATGCAATTTTTCGCCGCGTCGGCAACAGACGGAAAAGCCGACGACACTCCCATGCACGCACAATCTGACATAAAGGTTGGATGCTGCGGCTTTATCGTCTCCCAGAAGCAGTACTTCCAGCTCTTCAAGTTGATCGAAATTCAAACCACCTTCTACCAGATCCCCCAGCTAAAGACTGCCGAAAAATGGCGGGAGTCAGCACCTGAGGGCTTTGAATTCACCATGAAGGCCTGGCAGCTCATCACCCACGAGCCGACGAGTCCAACCTACCGCCGCTTGAGAGAGAAGATTGATCCCGCGAATTTTGGTCTTTACGGACGTTTCCGGGTTACAGCAGAGGTTCTCGAGGCCTGGGATCGAACGGCGCTATTCGCCGAGACCCTGGGGGCCACATGGGTGGTCTTTCAATGTCCAGCTCGCTTCAGGCCGACCGACGAAAACATCGCCCATATGCGGGAGTTCTTCGGCCGGATCGATCGAAAGGGATTTCGATTTGCCTGGGAGCCTCGAGGACCTTGGCCAGAGACCCTGATCCGGGACCTCTGCAAAGGGCTCGATTTAACCCACTGCGTCGATCCTTTCAAGAATAGGCCGGTGTTTGGCGACTCCCAATACTTCCGCCTCCACGGCATTTCCGGCTTCGCGTATCAATATACCGAAGCTGACCTCCAGCAGCTCGAGCTGTGGGGACAAGAAAAAGCAACATACCTCCTCTTCAACAACAACTGGATGAAAGCCGACGCTTTACGCATGGTGGAGCGAGCCGCTAGGGAATCATGATAGTGGATCCAGTCGTCTTCCGATCTTCAAGATCCCGGTGGCCCTGGGCAGCCTCAGCCAACGGATAGGTCTGCCCGATTTCAATCTTGACCACGCCTTTTTCCACCACTTCAAACAAATTCTTGGCATAAGTCAGTAAATCCTCTCGCTTGGCCGTATAGGTCATCAGGCTCGGACGGGTGAGAAACAAGGATCCTTTCGCACCGAGAATGCCGGGATCGAATGGTGGAATCGCTCCAGAGCTCTGGCCAAAGGCAACCAGCATACCCATGGGCCGCAAGCAGTCGAGGGACTTCATAAAGGTCGTTTGACCCACAGAATCGTACACCACATCCACACCCGCTCCCTGGGTGATCTCATTCACCCGTGAAACAAAATCCTCGTCCTCGTAAAGGATAGGATATTCGCAACCATTGGCCCGGGCGAGTTCAGCTTTTTCCGGTGACCCGGCCGTTCCGATCACCGTGGCTCCAAGATGCTTGGCCCACTGACAGGCAATCAGGCCAACACCGCCTGCTGCAGCATGAATCAAAATCGTTTCACCTGCTTTGACCGGATAGGTACTTTGCAAGAGATAACTCGCCGTCATCCCCCGCAGCATCATGCCGGCAGCCTGGCGGGCCGGAATGCTCTCGGGAAGTTTGACAAGCCGATGAGCGGGTATGATTCGAGCCTCTGCATAGGCCCCAGGTGGAATCGCCGCATACGCAACGCGGTCGCCAACTAACAGTTCGGTCACACCCTCACCAATTCCCTCGACAGTCCCAGCCCCCTCCAACCCGGGACTGCCTGGCAAAGGCATGGGGTAAAGTCCCGTCCGGTGATAAACATCAATAAAATTCATCCCCACTGCTTCATGACGAACGAGTACTTCACCTTGCCCCGGCTCCCCCGGATCGTACTCCTCCCATCGCAAAACCTCAGGGCCGCCTGTCTCATGCATTCGAATCGCTTTGACCATAATGTCTCCCTCTCAATCTAAGTTTCACCGTTTAGCTGTTTTTTTCCTTCCCAGGTATCCGCACCCTCTGAGGACTAATCCTCCACACAAGAAGTATGATACCAAGCTAGCTCATGTCAAGGCCTGACAATTCGATTTGACCGAATGATGAAGCTGGGTAGTATTCTCTTCTCGATCCGCCCAGTCGTCCAAGTCGCTCCTTTTTGGCGCTCGCCGGGAGTCAAATACTGTCAAGTACTCTGAATAAATACGAACGCTAGGATCTTTTTTCTTGACCACCGCAAGGCATCGTGTTAGAGACGGGTATTGTCCCTGGGGACCGAGATCAAGTGATTCCGAAAGGGGATATCATGCGGCTAGGCAGTATGATTGGCATTCTGCTCGTAGCACTCCTTCTTGGGACTCCTACCTGGGGATCTCCTGAGAACTGGGCGGTTTGGGTTCCAACCCATGCCCGTTATACCCATTCAGCCTCGGGGAGTTTTGGCACCTATTACGGCGCCCCCTATGATCTCACGGGAATTGATCATGTGCCCTGGTATGTCTGCTGGTGGGGCCATCTCTGTACCGATGATCAAACGGCCTTCGGGTACTACGAGGTCCGAGGCAGCTATTATGACTGTGAGGGAAATCTTCTTGAAGAGAACGCAATATACTGGGGTACCCAATGGACCGTGCTGAGAGGAACAGGGACGATATTTGGCGGTGGGATCGGCGGACAGGGAACCAGCCCTGCTTGCTATGGTACCAAGCCGGCCAGCGACTGCCGCCTTTACGTCAGTATGGCGCCAGTGAAACGTCCCAACTGGTCCTGTGACTCTTGGCCCTCTGTTCCCACTTCGGGTGCCAGTGCGGGAAAAAACCTAGGTCGCCCCCCAGAGAGCAATTGCGATGTCCTGATTGGCAACCCGATCAATGTTGCCACTGGAAACAAATACGAAGAAACCACCGACATCACCGTTTCGACCCCGGGAATACCCCTAGAATTCAAAAGGTCTTACAACAGCCAGTCCACCTATGATGGCCCCCTGGGTTACGGCTGGACCCATTTTTACAATATCAGGCTCGAGGACATAACGCTCGATACCGAAACAGCCCGAAGGGTCGTCATCTGGGATGGGGATGGTCGAGGCCTCTACTTTACCGAGATGAGAAAAGAGGCGGACTTTCCTGATGAGATCCGTTTTTCCGGAGAATCAGGTGTCAAAGACCGACTCAAACAAATGGAGGGTACGGGGGATTATCTTCTCAGCCGAAAGGAGGGAAATCTAACCTACCAGTTCGATCCGGAGGGAAACCTCACGGCAATTAGCGATCTCAATGGGAACCAGGTCACGCTTTCCTATGAGACCGGCAGACTCAGCCAGGTCTCAAACAACTTTGGAAAGACGCTCATTTTCCATTACGACGCCGATGGGAGGATCGATTGGGTCAAAGATCCAAAAGAGCAGATTCTCTATTATAGCTACGATGAGGGGAACCTATTCTTGGTCAACTATCCAGATGGCAATTCGGTCATCTACGGTTATTCGAATCATGATCTCACGGACAAATATGATACCGAATCGAACCTGATTGGCCACTGGGATTATGACGACAAACACAAAGCTACGGCCTATTACAGTCATATGACGGAGGGCATTGAGCACGAACGAATTGATCTCCAGTACGCGTTTCTTGAGACAGAAGTTTTGCATTCCTCAGGTTTCACCACTTATACAATTGAGATTAAAGATGGCGTCTATCTGGTCAAGGAAATCGAGGGCTGCACGAACTGTGGCTCGGTCAATAAGCGCCTCGAGTATAGCGATAGGCTCGATCTTGTCAGTATCACATCCATTGACGGCAAAAAGGAGATCACAACCCAGTATGTCTACGACAACCCAAAAATCCCCTGGGAGCAGAGAGGCTTGATCGAACAAAAGACCGAGGCTTTGGGATCTGAACTCGAACGGACAACCCATTACAGCTACACGTACGATGATTTGAACCCCCTCCTGGTCAGGGAAAAAGTAGAAAAAAGACAAAGTGTCGTTTCAGTTGGGGGAGAAAAGACAACCCGATGGACCTATGATGGCTCTGGAAACCTCGTCTTCAAGAAGGAGACCGGTTACGTTCTCTCTGACGGGGTCCCGGTGCAAAAAACCTATACCACTGGGTACGGGTACACCGACCTTGGCCAGATCGAATGGATCGATGGCCCCAGAACCGATGTCTCAGACCGAACGACTTTTCAGTATTACCCAAACACCCCGGAAGAGGGACACAGCCGCGGCCAGCTCAAGGCCATGGTGAACGCCCTTAACCATAGGATCGAGTTTTCCGAGTACGACGGCAATGGGAATGTGGGAAAAATCACCGACCCCAATGGCGTGGTCACGGCCTACACCTACGATGACAGAAATCGGGTCATAACTGTCACGAACACGTCCACAGGGGGCGTGATCCAGTACCTTTACGATAGCCATGGAAATGTTGTTTCGGTGGTTCTCCCAGAGGGAAACCGGATCGATTATGCCTATGACCCTGGTGACAGGTTGGAAGAGATCAAAGATAGCCTAGGAAACACAATCCACTATGAGTACGACACAGAGGGAAACAGGGTTCGACAGGAGATAAGCGACCCAGATGGGGTTCTCCAAGAATACCTCGATTTTGACTACGATTCGTTTAACCGCCTCAAGAAGATCATAAACCCCGACAGTACCTTCACCGAGTATGATTACGACGGAAACGGAAACCGGATCTCCACGAAAGATCCAAATGGACATATAACGACTTATAGCTATAATGAGCTCAATCGGCTCTTTCAAGTGACCCAACCCGGAACGATTCTGACGAGCTATGGCTATGACGCGCATGACAACCTCACCTTTGTGACCGACGGAAACGCAAATAAGACTGATTACAGCTATGACGACTTTGGAAGACTCGCGCAGACGATTTCTCCGGATACGGGAACCACCACCTACAGTTATGACGAGTCAGCAAACCTCGTCCAAAAGACCGATGCCAGGGGAACAGTCATCACCTATACCTATGATCCCCTTAACCGACTCACCCGGGTAGATTTTCCCCGAGACACAGATATCCTCTATACCTATGATGACCCCTTGGCCTCCCATGGGATTGGGAGACTGACCGGGATGACCGATTCAAGTGGAAGCTCCACCTTCCATTACGATTCTCTGGGAAACATCATCCGGGAAGAAAAGATTATCCAGGAGGTTCTCTACGCGACCGCGTACCGCTACGACCTGGCAGGCGGCCTTTCGGGACTGACATATCCGAGCGGAATTTCGATCGACTACGAGTTTGATAAGGCGCGTCAGATAAAAGGCGTCAACACCAAACAATGGTGGATGACGAAAACCCTTGCCGAGAACATCCGCTACCGCCCCTTTGGCCCCCTGACCGAGTTCACCTACGGAAACGGGATTTCCCTTTCAGAGGATTATGATCTTCGCTACCAGCTGGGAAGCCTCAAGGCAGGAATTATCCTCGATTTCGAGTATATCCGCGACGGTCTCGGAAATATCGAGACCATCACCGATCATCTCGACACCACGAGGACCCAGGTCTTTGGCTACGATGACCTGGATCGGTTGACCGGTGCCCAGGGGATTTACGGTACCCTGGGCTACGGCTATGATCCTGTGGGAAACCGCCTCATAAAGACGCTTGGGGAAGAGACCGATGCCTACCTCTACCAGGAGGGCACCAACCGCCTCGAGTCGATCAATGGAGCAAATCCCACGGCCTTTTCCTATGACCCCAACGGAAACACCCGGTCAATGGGGAAGAAGGCGTTTCTTTACGACGAAAACGACCGGTTGATCCAGGCGAGCGTGGACGGAGAGGTGGTGGGTCAGTACACGTACAATAGCATGGGCCAGCGAACAATCAAAGAGACTACAGATGGCACGACGATTTTTCATTACGACCTCCAGGGCCACTTGATTGCCGAAACCAACCCCGATGGGAGTACCCTACAGGAATACATCTATCTCGGGGACCGGCTCCTTGCTTTAGCTCCCGGGGGAAGTTCAACTCTCATCCACTTTCACACTGACCATCTTGGGATTCCAATCCGGATGACAGATCAGAGAAGAAGGATCGTCTGGCGGGCCGACTACCGACCCTTTGGAGAGGCCGCGGTGGATGAGGATCCAGACGGAAATGGAAAAACTGTCAAGATGAACCTCCGCTTCCCCGGCCAGTACTTTGACGGGGAGACCGGATTGCATTACAATTACTTCCGGGATTACCATCCGGGGACGGGGAGGTATCTGCAATCGGATCCTCTTGGGCAGTTCGGCAGTTTGAACCTCTATCTCTATGTAGGTGTCAGTCCATTGAACTACATGGATCCGCTGGGCCTTACAAGGGTGAAACAGCGAAAGGTTAGATGGGATGTAGTTCTCTCTGGAGGCGTAAAGTCTGTTACAGGTTTAGGTTTCCTCGTAGGTCTCGGATTGGCCGGAGGCTCAACAAGTGGCGTAGGGCTAGTTGCCCTGGCATCTGCAGCAACCGGAGCAGGAATCGCCTTTGCGTTCGGTACCAGTGAAGTGATCGCTGGCATTCAAGGCCAAGAACTACCAATAGGAGATACATGGGACATCTTCATACAAGCCTTTGTAAAACCTGAAGAGACCAGAGAATGCATTACCGCGTTTAAGGATGCCGCAAAGCTCCTCCCAGGGCTAACTGCAGGGAGGCTTCAAATCCCTTCCAACCAGATAATAGAGGTGGCTGAATTCATAAAACTGGGATTTTCAATAGGGAAATCCGCGTACAAAATCGAGCAAGAATTGATTAATGCAGGTTTATTAGTGCCGATACCAGAGCCAGATGCAGGTTATAATCCTGATCGGGCAGACTTTCCTTATTACCCATATCCATAGGTTAAGAAAAGGGGGTAATTATGACTAGAAAACTGATTCTTATCTTGACTTTCATAATCCCCGTGTTAGCGTTCATCTTTCTTCGAATATTCACTAAAGCAGACTTCACATTCATACTTCCAGGAGTCTTCGGAACCTTCGGGGTTATGCTCGTGACGTACTGGCTTTTTTTCCGAAAAACTAAAGAACTCTAAATCCCATAACATCAAGGGCCCAGACAATGACGGGAGGAACAATTGGATGGATTTTCCTCATAATGGCCGGCGTTTCATTGCTATTTGTGGCTTTTCACAAGAAAAGCTACGAAAAAGCCGTTGAGCTTTATGGACCGGAGAGAGCTGACAGAAGGTACAAGATCATGAGATATATAGCATACATCGGACTACCATTATCAGTGGCGGGATTGATATGGGACATCCTGACTTGAATTCAGATCGGAAATTGTGTTATCTACGAAAAAGCTGCTTTGGTAAAGCTAAGAATCTTCCCTTCGGGTCTAGTTTGATTCTCTAGCCCGCTCTTAACAGTCCTACCTCCAATCAAGAGATACTTTATATTGAATTCTTTCCCGTTTTTTCCTCGATCGGACCCTTGTCCAGTCATCTATTCGCTTGGTGAAATGGAGGTCTACAGAAAGGGTCGGACAACACAATCAGATCTGCGGTCTTACAGGACCATGCCCCCCACGGGTTTGTCCGAATCTGTCTGTTTTCTTCACCTTCGTAGGAGAAAGCAATTA
>JABAOC010001605.1_pt9 | contig 15179 bp, 22 predicted proteins | sample 7062161 | NCBI WGS metagenome assembly JABAOC01 (sample SAMN14538625, study PRJNA623070) | marine sediment metagenome | biome: marine biome [ENVO:00000428]; feature: marine pelagic biome [ENVO:01000023]; material: deep marine sediment [ENVO:00002113] | place: India: Gulf of Khambhat ... | reverse complement strand
ATTTTGATCTACCACCTCTCACCTTACATGATTGGAAATGGGGAGCGATTTGCTTCTGAATCTCCTGAAGAAATCCGAGCGGGCAAGGTGCAATGTTAGAATATTTCTCATCCACGTGGGAACCGTTGGACTTGAACTGCTGTAGGCAATATTTTTTCGCGTTTTTTATCTGCTGGGTGATGAGCGTTATATCGTCCTTGCTTGTAAGCCCTGGCACCACGGTAGTCCTGAACTCGTAATCGAATCCGTTTGAACCTCGGAGCAATTCGATGCTTTTTTCAACCTCTTCCAGTGCCCCGTTTGCTTGGATACCGATCGCCGCTTGGTACTTATCCTCAACGAGAGGCGCTTTCACATCCATCGCGACGTAATCAACGAGGTGTTTTTCGAGCAGCTCCGCCAGCATTTTAGGGTTCGAGCCGTTCGTGTCGAGCTTGACGCTGTACCCCAACTTTTTCACTTTTTCCAGAAAACTCGGTAGGTCTGGATGAATGGTCGGCTCGCCGCCGGTTATCTCTAATCCGTCCAACCAATCCTTATTTTTCTCCAAATATTCCAAAACTTCTTCCTCAGATACGGACGGCAAAGCTTGGTGGTTCAAAACTAGGTCTCGGTTGTAACAAAAACCGCACCTAAAATTACATCCCCCCACAAATACAATGGCGGCGATTTTCCCGGGGTAGTCGAGCAGAGAAATTTTTTGTAGTCCTTTGAATTCCATTCTCAGCTCCCCCTATCCGATAGTTCGTTACTATATGTGTAACAACAATGTATTTATACGTTACGTTAAATGTAACACACACAATAAGGTGACGATAATGAGAGTGCTGAGAAGGAGCAAAGCTACTGAAATCCTGCTTGAGTTGCTAAAGGGCCCCAAGCACGTGAGGGAGCTGCAATCCAAGGTCGGCGGTAGCGCCACAACTGTGGAAATGCGCATCCATGAACTTTTAAAAGAGGGGTGGATTCGCTACGAGGAATCGGATGTCTGGCCCTTTAGAAAGGTCCTGAGATTGACAGATCGCGGTGCGGAAGTGGTGAAACTCTTAAAGCTCGAGGGCGGCTTCTTCGGGGCCGCTGAAAGGGCGATTAGGAAGTTCGCCTTATCAGAGGACCGGGTAAAATACCTCCTAACGCTATTGCACGCCATGGATGGTAAGGTCGAAGGGGGCATAAGGCTTCAAAAGCTGCTCTTCCTATCGAAACACGAATTTGGGCTCGACGAATTTTCCTACCAGTTCGCCCCATATGCGCATGGGCCGTTTTCGGAAGAAGTTTCAGACGACGTGACGGGGCTCATTAGCATGAAATTGATGGAAGTCGAAGGGAAGGTCATTGACGCGGGCGACGGGGTTGTGGAGAGGTGCTATAGGTTGACGCCCAAAGGGGAGAAAGCGGCGAAGAAGATTTATGACAAGTTGCCAGAGGCGACAAAACAATCCCTGCAATCATTGAAGCGGTTCAACGAGATGAAGTTAGTCGAGCTACTTCGCTATGTCTATTCTAAGTATCCAAAGGAGAGCACCGGTTAATCCTCGCCAGAAGTTACAAAGCAAAAAGTGTGGTTAATTCAGGCGCGCACCAAGATAGCCGCCCGTTCACGATCGTATCGCCAGTCAGAAGCCAAACTACCTTTTCTCTTGTAGTACTTAGCCAACTTGTTAATCTCGGCCTCAACCACCTCCAGAGCGCGCTTGGCCCCGAAATCCCTCGGGTTGCGGTTGAGGTGGTCGTAGAGGGGCACCGCTTTTCGAATTTTATTCATGAGATCCTCAGGTAGCTCGGGCTTCAGATCGTGGGCATCCATTATTTGCTTTATACTCTTTCCTGTAGCCTCCTCAACGCTCGGTACGGCATGCTGGTCACGCATGACTATACCTATCCTGCTCGGAGGAATGCCCTCCTTCGCCAGCTTCACCACGAGCTCCTCAATATCGCTGGCCGGTAGCTCGCTCAGCCTTGCGCCAGTATGTTTCCTTTGCTCGCTTGCCATTAGTTCACCCACGGACTTTCTCTCTTTGTTTATACCACTTGAAAAATGCTTCGATTGCACGAGCTCGATGAGAAAGGCGGTTTTTCTCGTCCATCGGCATTTCAGCAAAAGTCCTGCCATCGCCCTCGCTGGCCACGAAGACGGGGTCGAATCCAAAGCCACGCGTGCCACGAGCTTCGAGCGCGATGGTGCCCTCAACTTTTCCTGTGAAGACCTCGGGTTTCTCACCAGGTTCGCAGTACCCTACGGCAGACCTGAACTCGGCCCGTCTATCCTTTTCCCCGCTCATAAGCCTCAGCAAGCCCTCGTTGCCCAAGGTCCGAAAAACGAAGTTGGAGTAAGGTCCCGGGAAACCTCGAAGCGCTCGAACGAATAATCCAGCATCCTCAGCGAAGCAGGGTTGTCTAATCAGGGCGCATGCCTGCTGTACGCTCGGGCGTACCACTTGCTCAAGCTCGTCCGCTTGAATCTCGATGTATGGCGTATCACTGTGCTCAAGCTCAACGCCGTGTTTCACCGCGAGTTCGCTGACCTCCTCGAACTTGTGACGGTTACCAGTGACAAAGATTAATGCCATGCCCGCTCCTCCTTGGGCACGTAACGCCCCCGACGCTCAATTTCTTCAACTCGTTTGATCACTTCATTCGCCCCCTCACCGAATTCTCGCTTGTAGCCAGCTAAAACCGCTCGGTAAGCCTCGTCGGTGATACGAAAATGGATACTTTGAAGGGCGCGCCTGAGCAAGTGTAGGTCCACCCCGCGGGCTTCGAGCGAGGGATTGTATTCACCCAGCCCAAAATCGACGAAGTAGATCTTGCCTTCCCGGGTCAGAATCATGTTCGATGTCGTCAGGTCCCCGTGCACGATGCCGGCGCGGTGCAACTTAGCGACTTGTCTGCCTATTAACTTGCATAACCTCTGCCTCGCGGAAGATCTCAGTTTGTCGAGCACTAGCTTGACCTGCTTGCCTTCGATGAATCCCATCACGATTCGCATGCCCACGCGATCGACCTCAAATATCGTGGGGGTGGGTGTCCCGGCTTTTTTTGCATCCGCGAGCAACTTTGCTTCGAGCGCGGTTCTAGACTCTCGCAACTGTTTGTCCAATTCAGAAACGCGGTAACGCTTCGAGATGCGGTGCTTAACGATGACCCGGTCTTTACCTGCGCGGTAGAGCACGCGTGAAAAATTCTCGAGGTAGAGATTTGCCTCAGCTCCTTTTTTAAATAACACCATATCGCACCACCTGCTACCGCTATTTACGTACGTCCATAACTAAATGAAATCACCCTTTACGATTTATCTAGCTACCCCAAGTCTGACTACCAGCTAGATTTCGGTAGGGGTGTTTTTTGAGGGAATATAGTTCGTTATTAACACCAGTCGTCAACTGATAGTGGGAGTAAAGTGAGGCAGAGGCGCAGGTACGTCGCGTTCGAGCTCACAGACGAGGCAAGCAAGAGGGACATCTCGTGGACAATTAATCACGTTTTGCATGCCCGCAAACTGGAGGTCGACAAAACGATGCTGAAGCTCGTACTTTACGACACGGACTCGCGACGAGGCCTGCTGCGCTGCGGTCATAAGCAGGTCAACGAGGTCAAGGCAGCGATGTTGAGCGTTAAGAAGATCGGCGGTAAAGAAGCATCGTTCGTGATTTTGGGTGTTTCCGGCACGATAAAGGCAGCGAAGAGGAAGTTCTTAGTGCCCACTTAAACAAAGTATTAATAAATGCACTTGCTTAGAAGATACAGTCACGATCATCAATAAAAAAGGTGTAAATGCATGGCTTTTGTGCCACCTGGAGCCGGCTACGATAGGGCGATTACCATCTTCAGCCCAGATGGTAAACTATTCCAGGTTCAGTACGCCCAAGAGGCTGTGAAGCGGGGCCTGACAGCCTTGGGCATCAAGGTAAACGAAGGAGTGGTTTTGGCTGCGGAAAAAAGAGTTCGAAGCAAATTAGTGGAGGAAGTGTCGATCGAGAAGATATTCCAAGTGGACGAGCATATCGGAGCTGCAGCTTCTGGGTTAATCGCTGACGCTCGGGTGCTGATTGACCACGCGCGCATCGAGGCGCAAATCAACCGCTTGCGCTACGATGAGCCGATTAGCGTGCAAGCGCTGGCGAAGCGTATCGGCGATATCAAGCAGCTCTACACTCAACATGGCGGCGTCAGACCCTTTGGGGCTAGGCTGCTAATTGCTGGCGTCGACGTGAAGAGCGCTCATCTCTTCGAAACCGACCCCAGTGGTGTGGTTGCAGCGTACAAGTGCCAAGCAATAGGGGGTGGAGCCTCAACGGTCACTGAGTTCCTAGAGCGCCGCTATGATGATAAGATGTCGCTCAACGACGTGATTATCCTCGCTCTAGAGGCGCTGCGAACTGTGATCGAGGGGGAAATTGACCCTGACAAAGTAGAGATGGCAATCATCCCGAGCAAGACTAAGATTTTCAAGAAATTGGGATCCGAAGATTTGGATAAATACATAAAGAAAATGAGTCCCAAGCCGCCAGCCAAACCCGCCAAGGAGTAGCGGGTTATGGTAAGGCTTGAGGACGCAGTTATCGCTAGGATGTCTAGTCACGACACGGCTTTTGAAGTACTTGTCGACCCTGAGTTAGCCCTTGCTCTAAGAACGGGGGAGGAAGTAGACATGCATAACATACTTGCCATCGACAAAATTTTCAAGGACTCCAAGAAGGGCGAGGCGGCCTCTGAGGAAATGATGCAGAAGGTCTTCGGCACGCTCGACGTGTTTAAAATCGCTGAACATGTGATCCGAAAGGGCGAGGTTCAAGTGACCACCGAGCAGCGCCGCAAGATGCGCGAGCAACGGTGGCGACAAGTCGTGGCGCTCATCTCGAAGCGGGCGATAAACCCTCAGACGGGCCTGCCTCATCCACCCGCGCGAATCGAGGGCGCACTAGCTGAGGCCAAGGTACATGTTGACGAGTTCAAGAGCGCCGAGGAACAACTCCCTGGTATAGTAAAGGTGCTGCTGCCACTTATCCCCCTAAAGTTCGAGACGCGAAGAATCGCGGTCAAAATTCCCGCAAGCTACACGGGTAAGGCCAACCGGGTGGTAAGGAACTTTGCTACCGTCAAGCAGGAAGAGTGGTTAAATGATGGTTCTTGGGTCGTGGTCGTGGAAATCCCCGCTGGCATTCAAGGGGAGTTCTTCGACAAGCTTAATGATTTGACCCGGGGCGAGGTAGAAACGAAGGTGTTGTGAATGCTTCACGTTCAAAATCGCGAGCTGGTAGTGCCCGGGCAGCTAATCGCCGAGGGAAGCTACCGGGTGTACGAAGGCGCGTTTCTAGAGGACAAGCATGTCTATGCATCGGTTGTGGGTCTCGCGGATGTGCGCGGGCAAAATATCCGAATCATCCCACTACAGGGACGCTACATCCCGAAGGTAGGCGATGTGGTGATAGGGGTGGTTGTGGATTCCCACTACTCGGGCTGGATTCTCGACATAAACTCACCATATACTGGAAATCTTTTTGTTTCAGATTTGCTGCGGCGAAAGGTCGACCTAGTTCGTGAAGATATCAGCCAATACTTGGGCATGGGAGATGTGGTGATCGCGGGGGTCAAAGATGTAAACGAGCGCATGCGCATCCAGCTTGAGGCAGGTGAACCTGGGATGGGCCGAGTTGAAGGGGGAAAACTGGTTGAGATTTCACCTATGAAAATCCCCCGCGTTATCGGACGAAAGGGCTCGATGCTCAAAACCCTTGAGAATGTTGGCGAGTGCAGGATCAAGGTCGGGCAGAACGGGCGGATAATGATATGGGGAAAGAATCCGCGCATGACCAACGCCATCATCGAGGCCCTACTCATGATCGAGCGCGAGGCGCATATCTCTGGTTTGACCGATAGAGTGCACCTCATGCTTGAAAAAATAAAATCAGAAGGAGGAGAATGAATGGAAAAACCTGAAAAACTAATTGTGGACGGCAAACGGCTTGACGGTCGCGCGCCGGATGAACTAAGACCATTGAAAATAGAGGTAGGCACTTTGGAACGAGCGGACGGTTCGGCCTATGTCGAGCTCGGCGCCAACAAGGTGCTCGCGGCGGTCTACGGGCCGCGGGAGATGCACCCACGCCACCATCAGCAGCCTGACACGGCGGTACTGCGATGCCGCTACAACATGGCCCCTTTCTCGGTAGATGAGCGAAAGCGTCCCGGGCCCGATAGGCGCTCGGTAGAGATATCGAAGGTGACACGAGAGGCCCTTGAGCCAGTGGTTTTCTTGAAACTCTACCCGAGATCGGTCATCGATGTCTTCATCGAGGTTCTGCAGGCCGATGCTGGGACGCGCACCGCGGGTATAACCGCTGCAGCCGTTGCACTGGCTGATGCCGGCGTTCCGATGCGCGACATGGTTTCATCGGTCGCGGTCGGAAAGGTGGAAGATACAATAGTGCTTGACCTGACCAAGGAAGAGGACCAGGAGGGAACTACGGACATGCCGATAGCAATGATCCCTAGGAAGAAGCTGATTACACTACTGCAGATGGACGGCCACTTTACCGGAGAAGAGTTCAAGCAGGCTCTGGACCTCGCATTTAAGGGGTGTGAGCAGATATACGAAGCACAGCGGCAAGCCCTAAGAGATAAGTACGCAATCAAAAAGGAGGAATAAAACATGGAAATGTACGGGATAGTTTCGAGCGTAAAGCGTGATTATATCGCCGACCTCGTGCGCCAAGGCAAGCGTGTTGACACCCGGATGTTGGACCAGTTCCGGGAGGTATCGGTTGAGTTCAACCCAATCAAGAGTGCTCAAGGCTCAGCTCTCGTGAAGATTGGGAAGACGCAGGTGCTTGCTGGAGTCAAGTTGGAGCACGCTGAGCCGTTTACCGATCGGCCGGATAGCGGGGTGCTTATCGTCAACGCGGAACTCTTGCCTTTGGCATCGCCCACCTTCGAGCCGGGGCGCCCCGATGAAAATGCGATTGAGCTAGCTCGCGTGGTCGATCGAGGCGTACGTGAGTCGGAGGCAATCGATTTAGAAAAGCTGGTAATAAAATCTGGCGAGGACGTGTGGGCGGTATTCATCGATATTTACGCCCTCGACCACGACGGAAACTTGATTGATGCCTCGGCGCTTGCGGCAATAGCAGCGCTTCTGAATGTAAAGCTGCCTGAGGACGAGGCGTGGACGCTGCCTGAGTTCCCGCTCCAAGAAAAGCCCGTGGCGGTGACCATGGCGAAAATCAACGGCAAGCTGATGGTCGACCCGTGTCTGGACGAGGAAAGTGTGATGGACGCGCGAATAACCATAGCGACGATTGAGGATGGTAGCATATGCGCGATGCAGAAAGGTGGCATCGGGTACTTCTCGCGGGAGGAGCTAGAGCAGGCCTACGAGCTGGCCCGGGCGAAGGCAGCAGAACTTCGAGTAAAATTGGGGTGAATGTGTGCCTCGTATGAAGAAGATAGGTTCCACCGGCAGGTTCGGTCCGCGCTATGGGACAAAGATTCGAAAGCTCGCCCTAGCGGTGGATCAAAAGCGCAAACAGCGCTACAAATGTCCGAGCTGTGGTGGGGTAAAGGTCAAACGCATTAGCACTTCGATCTGGCAGTGCGGACGTTGTGGGGTGAAATTTGCTGGCGCGGCCTACTCACTCTCAGCTCTGGCGCCCCCTGCCGAAATGAAAGCTACTGGTGGGACGGAGGAGGGTTGAGTGTTAAAGTGTAGCAACTGCGGAATGGTAATTGAGAAGCTCCCCGAGGGGCGTGTGCGATGTCCTCACTGTGGGTACCGCATACTGTATAAACCTCGCCAAGAGATTGTCCGTAAAATCAAGGCGAGGTAAATGCTCATTTCCACTTCTAGAAAATCAACACACCGTACGAGAATTTTATGCCGGGAACTCGCGCGGGTTCTCCCTGACGCGAAATATGTGCCGCGTGGAGCGAAAACAATAAACAAAATAGCCTCATTTGCAGGCTCACTCGGTCATAATCGTGTGATGGTCGTAAGTAATCTCGGCGGGGGACCGATAGAATTACGATTTTTGGATGTGGCCAATGGCTGGCGATGGCTTGACGCGTGGGTCGAGCTAGGTGGGGTCAAGCTTCAGCGAGATCTCGGGCAAAAAGTCAAACTAGAGAGGGTGAAGGTTTATGCCGAAGAACAAAAGGTGCGGAATCTCGCAAATTTTCTTGGTGAGTTATTGGGCCTAACCATCTCAAGTGAACTGCCAAATACCGGTGCTGTTGTCGTGATAACTTCCGACAACCAGCTTAAACTCCAGTTCCAGCTAAGGCCGAGTTCCGAAGTAATCGGGCCGGTGCTCCAAATCACGAGTTTTGGGAGATCATGTGGTGAAGGCGAAACAAGCTAGCGCAACGGTCGAGTTCACCTTCCGAACCTCGCGCGAAGCAGGAGCAGTACAAAAGGCGCTCAAACCCGAGGAAGCGTTGCCAGCTTCGACGCGGTGTAGGGTAAGCATCCAGCGCAGGAAAAACGTTTTATGCTTGCGGGTAGATGCAGAAGATACAGCAGCCTTGCGTGCGGCGTTAAATTCGTTCCTTCGATGGGCAATCGTCGCGCGCGATATGATCAAACCGAGGAGAAAATAAATGGAGAAGCTATCACCTCAGCTGCGCCATCAGCTCGCACAGTTCCAGCAGGCTCAGCAGCAAGCTCAGGCTTTGATGACACAGAAGCAACAGCTCGAGCTGATCATGCGGGAAACCGAGCGGGCCCTTGAGGAACTCGATAAAATCCAAGAGGGTGCCGCAGTCTACAAGAGCGTGGGGACCATCTTAGTCAAATCAGAACGGGAAGAACTGAAAAAAAGTTTGAGCGGGCAGAAAGAAACCCTTGATCTGCGAATAAAAACACTCGGGCGCCAAGAGGAACGCGTCGTCCAACGCCTGCGCGAAATGCGCGAGAAGCTCGAAGGAGCGCTAAAGGGCAAGCAGATTGACGAATCAGCCTAGCTTGAGCTGAAATCATGAAAGAACTAGCTGATTTTCTAGCGGAAGCTGCTAGGCGCAAGCAGCGAATTTTAGTGCTTTGCCACCACAACGCCGACCCAGACGCCGCCGCTAGCGCAATAGTACTCGCCGAAGCTCTCAAGCATTTGGGCGCGCAGGCTCAGGCTGGGGGTTCGGAGGATATCAGCCTTATCTCCCAAAACGTTTTGAAAACTTTCGGGCGGGAAATCAAGATAAATCCCCAGCTTGATGCAGACCTCGTTGTGCTCGTTGACACTTCAAGCTTGGAACATCTTGGTAAGCTTGGGGAGCAACTGAGGAAAGGAGTGTCTAAGCTAGTGGTAATAGATCACCATCGTCCGGTCGAGGCGATGAAGCAACTAGCGACCTCATACTTTGTTCGGGAGGAGTTTACCTCAGAGGCTGAGATTATTCTGCGGCTCCTCAAGAAGCTGGGGATGGAGCCCACCTCTGAGCAGGCCTCTTTGTTGCTCGCCGGCATCATCAGCGACACCGGACACTTCAGGTTCGCGAAAGATAAAACATTTGAGGCAGTACATCAGCTTCTCGAGGCAGGGGGCGATTACGCACGCGTGAATAAGAGTCTCAAATTACCCGAGGATTACTCTAAACGCGTCGCAATGTTGAAAGCCGCTGCACGCGCGGAGCTACGCCGGGTCCATAAATATTTGGTGGTATTTTCCGAGCTGGGTTCCTTTGAGGGAGACGCGGCCGGGATGTTGGTGCGAATTGGGGCTGATGTAGCGTTTGTGGGCTCGGAAGAAAAAGGAGAGGTGATGGTCAGCGGGCGAGCGCGCCAAGAGACCTTGAAACTAACAGGGCTTCACTTGGGCGAACTCATGGAAGAGATGGGTAAACAGTTCGAGGGAAGTGGAGGAGGTCATGCAGGTGCAGCGAGCATGCATGGCAAAGGGAAGCTTGAGGAAGCCAAAAAACATCTGTTCGGGCTCCTGCAGCAGAAAATAAAGCTGAAGAAATAACAAAGTGGTTCGATGGCAATTTCGGCTGAAGAGTTATCAGAGTTAGAACTGGCTGGGTATCGTTTCGTGGGAGAGCACAAGCACAGCGCAGTAAAAGTCTGCCATTGGACCCGGAAGAGCTTGCTTAACCGTGGCGTTTGCTACAAAGAACGCTTTTATGGGCGAGACCTCGGCATTCGGAGCCATCGATGCCTCCAGCTCACCCCCAGCCTACCTTTCTGCGACCACCGTTGCGTTTACTGCTGGAGGAATACCGATGTGACAACTCCGAGCTGGGTCGGCGAGGTCGATGAGCCAGCAGATATTTTGGATGGGGCAATTTCAGCGCAGAGAAAGCTGCTCAGCGGGTTCGGTGGCAATCCCAATGCCGACAAAAAGAAGTTTAAGGAAGCTCAGGAACCAAAACAATGTGCGATTTCGTTAGCTGGTGAACCGACTTTTTATCCTGATATCAGCGAGTTAATCGAGGAGTGCGGTAGGCGGGGTATGACTAGTTTTTTGGTCACAAATGGTATGCACCCAGAAGTTTTGGAAAGTATCGTCGAACCCACGCAGCTTTATATTTCAGTCGTCGCTCCAGATCCCGAGACCTACGAGGTGGTGTGCCAACCAACCATTCCCGACGGCTGGAAGCGGTTGAATCAGAGCTTAGAACTCATGCCGTGTTTCAAGTGCAGGAAAGCAATCCGGCTAACGTTAGTTAAAGGGCTCAACCTCAAGAAACCTGAACAATACGCAAAAATGATTGATAAATCTGGGGCAGATTTCATAGAGGCTAAGGCCTATATGTTCGTCGGGTTCTCTCGAAGGAGACTGATGATGGAAAACATGCCCCTGCAAGATGAGGTAAATGGATTCGCTAGAGAGCTAGCTATAGAGACCGGTTACTCTATCGCAGACGAGTCTAGGCCAAGCCGGGTGGTACTGTTAAAAAAGGCATGAGCGGTGGGCTCTTCTCATCTCTGATTTTAAGAAGAATTACAATACAGGCATTTTATGCTTTGCTTCTTCCCACCGCTTTCTAACCGTTTCAGCGTATCGGTTGTAGTTTTCAATTATGTTCTCCCAGATACTCTCTCCAGTCCATTCTTGCTTCATGTTCTCCCACCGATTTCTCCATGTGTACCATTGGAGTGCGAACTCGGGCTCCCATTCGTCAGCGTGTTCTAGGATTCTTTCAGCGTTGCCAAGATGAATTCTTGCGGCGTGGATAAGGGCAAGCGCTCTTCTAATTTTTCCCTCTTCGAAGCCAGCCACCGCTTTGTCCTTAAGATCGATGGCCACTTCAACCAATCTTTCCGCTGCGTGCCTGCCATGGGCATTTTCTGGGGCACCCTCTAGCATTATTTGGACTTCGACCAGCAAATTATCGAACTCTTCCAGCTTATTCTCGAATATCTCGCTTAAATCTGGGAGATTTTCTGCACTTATGTCGACCTCAACGTTCACTGTGACATCCACATCGACAAGCACATTATCGATGTCAAAATAGATGTCCACATCAATCTGTTTGTGGATTTGCGCGCGATACTTATTCGCGATGTTTTCCATTATTTCCCTGATCAGCCGCAAACGTGCCCGTATTTGTGCGCGTAGCTCAAGCTTGTCCCAGTTTTCTTCGAAGTTCTCACACTCTCGGATGCAGTTTTCAAACCACTCAGCTTCGAGCGTGTTTTCAAGCTCTTGTCTGAGCAGCTGGCATAGTTCTTTGCACAATCTTAGCTGCACCATGTTAATCCCGGGCATTTGCTCTTTCATCCATTGCACGATTTCTTGTTTCGTTTCAACGTCTCCCGGAACAACATCACCCATTTTTCCCACGAATTCTTCGAGGATGCTCTTATAGGCTAGGCCCTTTCCGCGATTGACCAAACTGACATACTCTCCCCAGCGTTCTTTCATCTGATCCTCGCCGCCGACCATCCGAATTTGCTCGCCTAAGCGCTCAAGCCCGTAGAACGGTGAGTCGGGGTCTACATCCGCAGCGTCAACGATCACAGGAGTTGCTACACCCGCGCCAATTGATGCGGCAATGATTACCACTGCTGCTATCGCCGCGACGCCCCTTTGCTCAGTTCCAAACATTTTTTTCTCCTCTTTTTCATTCGGGTTTAGCTCCCCGCGCGGCCCCTATCGCACGCGCAGTTCATTGATTTGTATGAGATTTTGGGAAAAGGGGTATTTACCAAATCTCGGAAGACCGTCCAATTCTAATTTAGTTCTGGTTCTAGGCACCTATTTGTAAGTAAAAAACCAATTATTTTCCCCCTTATCGTTCAAATAAGCCTAATAACCCTGATTTTTAATTTTGGGCCTGTTTGCTCCTAAAAATTTATACTGTTACAATGTTCAAAAATTTATTATGGTCAGCTGATGACGCTTCGGGAAGCATTTGGCATAGTTGCGCTGGTCGTGGTACTCCAACTTTGCTTGGGTGCGTTGATTTACGTTATAACACCAACTCCCGGCTTGGAACTATATTCAATTGCCATTGCGGTCGCGGTAATGGCGGCAGTAGCTGGATCAATCGCAACGGTGCTCGTCTTTTTCTTCAAACGCTACGCTTCCGAGCGCACCTTGCGGGTAGCGTTGATGGCCCTTACTGATGATGAGCGTCAGGTCTTCAAGGCAATTGTGCGCTCGGGCGGTGAGGCCCGCCAAGACAAACTCAGGCGCGAGCTCGACATGTCCAAGTCCAAGCTAAGCGCCCTCGTAAACAACCTCGAACGGAAGCACGCGATAACGAAGACGCGATACTGGAAGACGAATATTTTGAAGGTGAGCAAGGAGTTCAGTGGGCGGTAGACAAGGCTGGGCCCTTAGTAAATTGGTTGAGTTCGTCTGTCGCTAGTTATTAACTTTGTCTCTTTTGCGTAAGCCTTGAATAGGCTGGCCGCCTAGATAGATGGGGGTAGACGATGGAAATGCTCAAACGAATGCGTAAGCACTTCGATGCTCAAGAGAAGCTTCGTGAAAGGGTGCTGGATGCATCGCGAGAGGTCATCAGGGTCTCCGCCCGAGCCATAGCCGCGACTCATCGGGAGGACCAATCAAGTGCTGACAAACTCCTAGCAAAGGCTCGCGATGTACTTGTGACTCTTGAGGAGGCAGTGAAGGCAGAGCCCCACTTGGCTAATTCCGGCATCATCCTCTCGGCTTACCAAGAGTACGGTGAAGCCACACTGGTTCAGGCACTAATCCGTGATGGAAAACTGTTGACGCCAGAGGAGCTTAACATCCCCTATAAACCCTACCTCGCAGCCCTCGCGGATGCGGCAGGTGAGCTACGACGGTACGCGCTTGACTTGATAAGAGCCGACGAGGTCGAGCGGGCGGAGCAAGCGCTCAAGCTCATGGAGGAAATATTCGAGCTGCTGATGGAGTTCGACTACCCGGATGCTATTTTGCCCGGGATGAAGCGGAAGCAGGACATGGTTCGACGAGTGCTTGAGCACACGCGGGGGGACCTCACGATTGCCATCAGGCAGCGAAAGCTTGAACGTACTCTTGAGCGGGCCGAGCGAGGGAAGTAGTGAATGACGAAGTTCGACATCCGAAAGCTAAGAGCGGGCGCGAAGAAAGATTACGAAAGCGCTTGGCTTGAAAGCGCCAAATTGGTGGAGAAAAGGGGGAAACTTTTTTCACTCAAGGATAAAACCAAGTCTCATCCCTTGTTCGAACTAATAGGGCGAGCACGCCGTGCACTGCTTGAGCTTGGCTTCGCTGAAACAGTTGTGCCAACGATTGTGGACAAGAAGGAAGTTTATGCCCAGTATGGACCTGAAGCGCCTGTCATCCTTGATCGAGTTTTCTTCCTCGCGGGGCTGGAGCGCCCAGACATAGGCATCAGTCAAAAGAAAATCCANNTTCAGGCGGTACAAACGGGGAGAGATAGTAGCTGACGACTTGGTCGAGGTTATGGTGAAAGAGCTAGACATACGCGAGGAACAGGCAACCGGGCTACTTGCGCTTTTTGGAGAACTTAGGGAGCTGAAGCCAGTGCCGATGGACCTAACATTAAGATCGCACACCACGGCGGGCTGGTTTTTGGTCTTACGCGAGCTGCAGCGACGCGAGCCGCTGCCGCTTCAGCTATTCTCAATCGGTCCAAAGTTCAGGCGGGAGCAGAGGCTCGACCCGACGCATCTCTATGAGTCATGGACAGCCTCGGTGGTCATCGCTGCTGAAAAGATAAGTCTTGAGGACGGGGAACAAATAACTCGAAAAATATTGGACAAGCTGGGATTCTCGGAAGTGAAGTTCTCGATAAAAACTGCGACTTCGAAGTACTATGCGCCACAAATGGAGTTCGAAATTTTCGTCAAACACCCCAAGACAGGCGAGTTCATAGAGGTTGGCGATGCAGGATTTTACAGCCCAGTCGCGCTCAGCCATTATGATATCGCTTACCCCGTATTCAACCTCGGCATAGGGCTTGAGCGCGTGCTAATGATTCAAACGGGTGAAACCGACATACGCGCTTTGATATACCCATATCTCTACAAAGCCGCTGAATTCTCAGACAAGGAGCTGGCGGACATGATAAAGTGCGAGCGTGAGCCGGGCACCGAGATTGGCCGGGCGATAGCCGCAGCAATTGTCAAAGCAGCACAGCAGCACGCCGACGAGTCGAGTCCATGCGAGTTCAAGGCATTTGAAGGCAAACTTGGGGGCAAGCGGGTCATCGTGCGGGTGATAGAACCCGAGAGCGGTACGAAGCTCATCGGGCCAGCGGGCTTCAACGAGATTTACGTTTATGAGGGCAACGTCGTAGGTGTACCGCCCAAGGGTTGGGAAAAAGATGAATTTTTGAATTCTGTCCGAAAGAAAGGAATTTCAACCGGTATCAGCTACATCAGCGCTTTCGCGGCCCTCGCGGCGCAGGAAATCGAGCGAGCTGCAAAGAGTGGCAAAAAGCAGGTGAAGATACGCATTCGGGCCGCAAAATTGCCGAGCGACATCAACTTGGTGATTGACGAGGCAGCACAACGCTACATCACCGCGAACAAGAAGCGGATAGATGTTCGAGGACCAGTTTTCACCACGGTGGTCGCGGAGTTCGGATAGCTACCCAAAAATATCTCTGATTTTTTTTATCCCCTTTCGGGCTACCTCCAGCGGATGTTTTGGTTTCCAGAGTTCGGCTATCAGCAGCCCATCATAGTTTATCGCCCGCAAGGTGTCAGCTGCGGGTTTGAAGTCGATATCGCCATCACCCGGCGG
>JABAOC010003324.1_pt2 | contig 15185 bp, 10 predicted proteins | sample 7062161 | NCBI WGS metagenome assembly JABAOC01 (sample SAMN14538625, study PRJNA623070) | marine sediment metagenome | biome: marine biome [ENVO:00000428]; feature: marine pelagic biome [ENVO:01000023]; material: deep marine sediment [ENVO:00002113] | place: India: Gulf of Khambhat ... | reverse complement strand
TACACGAAAGCGAAGAACCTGGATGTTGCTGCGCGCGAGTGTGCCAAGATCGTGGGTTTCGAACTTCGCGAACTCCCCAATTGGACCTGTTGTGGAGCGACTTTTCCCCTGGCTATCGATAACCTCATGGCCCTTCTTCCTCCCTCGCGCATACTGGCGACAGCCATGGAAGCGGGTGGAAACCTGACCACTCTATGCTCCGTTTGTTTCAATGTCCTGAGAAGAACCTCCTATCTCCTTGAATCAGACCTAGAGAAGCGGGAGAAGATATTCGATTTCATTGAAATGGAATACCGCGATGGCCTGCGTGTTCCCCATTATCTGGAAATACTGAGGGACGAGGTCGGCTTTGAAACGGTGAAAGCTAAGGTCAAGCGAGATCTAAAGGGACTCAGGGTAGCCCCGTATTATGGCTGTTTACTTCTTCGACCCTTTGACGAGATGAGATTCGATGACAAGGAAAACCCCACAATCCTGGAGCGTTTTGTCGAGAGCATCGGGTGCGAGCCCGTTGATTTTCCATACAAGATCGAGTGCTGTGGGTCCTTTCAGTCGGTAAGTGCGCCTGAGGTGGCGATAGAATGCGGCTATGCCATTCTCAAATCGGCGCTCAAAAACGGCGCAGAGGTCATGGTCTCGACCTGCCCCCTGTGCCAATTTAACTTGGACACCAAACAGAGGGAGATAAGAGAGGAATATCCTGAATTTCAGGGTATTCCCGTCCTTTACTTTTCTCAACTCATGGGGCTCTCCTTTGATCTCCCGATGGAGATTCTTGATTTTCAAAGGAACGATGTGGACCCTCTGCCTTTTCTGGAGAGGAAAGGGTTGCTTTAAGGTTGGATAGATCGATGGGTCGCGTGGGAGTCGTCTTTTGCCTTTGTGAAAGGCTTGGAGATTCGGTGGACAAAAAGGCCGAAGGGATACAGGAGACAATCGAAAAAGAGGTGGATTTCAACTGGTTGGCCACCCACCCAGGTGTCTGTACGAAATGGGGGATCGACTTTCTGATAAAGGCCGTCCGGGAACAGAAACTGGAAGGGGTGGTCATTGCTTGTGTCGCTCCGAAGTCGGTAGGACCGACCCTCAAAAAAGCGATCGTCAGAGAGACGAATGGCACCGTGCTCACGAGATGTATCGGTCTGCCAGTGGGGAACCCTGAGCCCTCCACTCAAAGCGAGACTGTCGAAACCCTCAAGCGTTCATTGGACGAATTGAGAAATGAGAAAAGCCCTCAACGGGCGGGGCCGTCCATCGAGCGAGCCATGGTCGTCGGGGGAGGTATCGCGGGGATGACAGCGGCCATCGATCTGGGAAATGGGGGGTATGAGACCATCCTCGTCGACCGACTCCCATCCATTGGGGGACGAATGCTCCAGCTCTCTGAGACTTTTCCTACCCTCGATTGTGCCCAGTGCACGCTGACGCCGAAGACGGTTGAAACGGGTCAGCACCCTAAAATCCAGCTCAGAACCTACTGCGAGGTAGAAAAAGTTGAAGGCAAAGCCGGTCACTTCACGGTGACCCTGAGACGAAAAGCAGCTTATGTCGATTGGGAAAAATGCACGGGCTGCGGACTTTGTCAGGAAAAATGTCCCCAGAAAACCCCGTCCGCCTTTGATCGGGGAGTGGGTTTGGGGAAGGCGATCTATACCTTGTCCCCACAGGCGGTTCCCAACAAGCCCGTGATTAATCCCGAGACGTGTCGATACCTCCAAGAGGGCAAGTGCCGGGTGTGTGAGAAAGTCTGCCCCGTAGACGCCATCGACTACGAGCAGAAAGAGACTTTTATCCGGGAAGAGGTGGGGGCTATCGTCGTGGCTACTGGATTTGACCTCTATCCCTTGAGTCAGATCGGTGAGTATGGATCAGGAAGCATTCCTGATGTGGTCGATGGGTTAGCCTTTGAAAGACTGCTTTCGGCGTCGGGCCCGACGACTGGTGAGATCCGACGTCCTTCGGATGGGAGAGTTCCAAAAGAGGTGGTGTTCATCCAGTGTACCGCTTCCCGAGATCCAGACCGCTATATGCCTTACTGTTCTCGGGTCTGTTGCATGTACACAGCGAAGCACGCAAAACTTTACAAACACAAGGTTCCAGATGGACGGGCCTACGTATTCTATATGGACATCCGGTCGACGGGCAAAGGGTATGAGGAATTCATTCAACAAGGAATGGAGGAAGAGGGGACTTGCTATCTGAGGGGGCGTGTGTCCCGGCTCTTTCAAGATGGGGAGCAAATTATGGTCTGGGGAGTAGACACGTTGACGGCAAAGAGAGTTGAGATCGCTGCCGACATGGTCGTCCTGGCGACCGCCATTATACCTAGCGAAGGCGCGGGAATATTGGCTCAAAAGCTCCCAGGTGTCGAAACGGACGTTCATGGTTTCTTTACAGAAGCCCACTGGAAACTCTATCCCGTGGATACCGGGACCGATGGTATCTACTTCGCGGGCTGTGACCAAGGCGCCAAGGACATCGCTGACACGGTGGCCCAGGGAAGCGCCGCTGCCAGCAAAGTTCAGGCTCTTTTTGCCCAGTACCGGAACGAGACGAGTCCAGAGGCGCAGGGGCAAAGGTGAGAGGGACGAGGATAGGAACGTAGGGGCCAAGGCAGAGGATGAAGAAAATCGGGGTCTTTGTTTGCCACTGTGGTGTCAACATTGCCGGAACAGTCGACGTCAAGAAAGTCGCTCAGGATGTCGGAGCCGAGAAGGATGTGTTTCATAGCGTTGACTACATCTATATGTGTTCCGATCCGGGTCAACAGCTAATCAGGGACGCTGTCCGGGAGAAGGGTTTGGACGGTGTTATTGTGGCCTGTTGCTCACCGAGCATGCATGAAAACACCTTCCGGAAGGCGGTTCAGATCGAAGGGCTCAATCCCTATCAGTGTGAAATTGCCAATATCCGCGAACAGTGCAGTTGGGTTCACCGGAAAGAGAGAGAAAAAGCCACGGAAAAGGCAAAGGAGATCATCGAATCGGTTCTGCAAAAGGTCAGAGAAAACCGGGATCTCGAAGCGATTGGGGTCTCGATCCATCGGAAGGTTCTTGTCGCAGGCGGTGGGATCAGCGGCATTACGGCCGCCCTTGACCTTGCCGACGGAGGCTATGAGGTCATTTTGCTGGACCGTCTTCCCTCGCTGGGAGGCCGCCTTTTGCAGTTGTCAAAGACCTTTCCCCATTTGGAGGATGCCGAGTGCATTCTCAGCCCGAGATTGGCCGAAGTCGAGAGGCATCCGCGGATTCAAGTTGAAACCTGTGCCGAAATCGTGGAGAGCAAGGGCTATGTGGGCAATTTTGATATTCGGATCCAAAGAAAACCTCGTTCAGTCGATCGAGAATCCTGCACGGGATGCGGTGAATGCGTTGATGCGTGCCCGGTCGAAGTTCCATCGGCCTTTGATCGAGGCCTTTCCACCCGAAAGGCCATACACTTTTGGGGGGAGAACGGATTTCCCCATCAACCGATCATCGACAGAGAGACCTGTCAGTACTTTCAGGGGAATGGCTGTCAGGCCTGTAAAGAGATCTGCCCCGAGAAGGCGATTCGATTCGATGAGGAAGCCTCAACCGTCGATGAACAGGTGGGGGCGATCGTCATGGCGACAGGCTACGAACTCTACCCCCTTGAGAAAATCGGGGAGTATGGATACGGCCAGATTTCCGACGTGATTGATGGGCTTGCCTTCGAAAGGATGCTTAGTCCCACCGGTCCTACGGGCGGAGAGATCCGGAGACCGTCGGATGGAAAGGTTCCGCAGGAAGTCGCGTTCATCAAATGCGTAGGTTCCAGGGATCCGGATCGTTACATGCCTTACTGTTCAAGGGTTTGCTGTATGCAGACTGCCAAACAGGCCAAGCTCTACAAGCAAAGGGTCGAAGATGGACAGGCTTACGTCTTCTACATGGACATCCGAACGGACAGCAAGAACTATGAAGAATTCGTGCAGGAGACGATGGAACAAGAGAATCCGATCTACCTGCGAGGCCGAGTTGCCCGGATTTTTCAGGACGGGGAGAAGATTCGGCTGTGGGGAACGGATACCCTGTTAAACCGGAAGATCGAGCTTGCCGCTGACATGGTGGTGCTCGCGACAGCTCTGGTGCCCAGCGAGGGAGCCAAGGATCTGGCTACGAACCTGAGAGCGACGACGGACAAGTACGGTTTTCTGACTGAGGCCCATATCAAACTCTATCCAGTGGAGAGCTCAACCCGTGGGATTTATCTCGCTGGATGTGGTCAGGGTCCTAAGGACGTCACAGACAGTGTCGCCCAAGCCGGGGCCACGGCCGGTAAGATTCAAGCTCTTTTATCAGCTGAGAAGCTCATCCAAGATCCCCTTGTTGCCTTTGTCGACGAGAATATCTGTAGTGGGTGCGGCATTTGCGTTGAGATTTGTCCTTATGAGGCCCGGGAAGTTGATCCATACTTGCGAATTGCCAAAGTCCATGAGGCCTTGTGTCAGGGTTGTGGTGCCTGCGTGGCTGCATGTCCCAACAAAGCCTGTGAGCTGAGGAATACGACCACTGTCCAGATTGGAAGAATGATCGGGACCTTCGTCCACTGAAGAGACCGGGAGGAAATGGCGCATGGAGATCGAAAGAGGCTTTGCGCGGGAAGTTCAGGAGAAGAGCGGTCAGAATCTCCAACTGTGCTATCAATGCCTAAAGTGCTCTGTCGGTTGTCCCACAGCGAGGTATATGGATTACAACCTGAATACCCTCATTCGACTGATCCAGTATGGACAGCGGGAGAAGGTTTTGAGGAGTCAGGCCATCTGGTTCTGTGTTTCATGCTGGACTTGTGGAACTCGCTGTCCCAACGAAATCGATATGGGGGTCATTATGGATACTCTCCGGGAGATGGCCGTTGATGAAAAGGCTGTGGCTGACCGAAAAATTGTCCTCCTTCATCAGGAGTTTGTCGAGTCGATTCGACGGATGGGACGTGTGCATGAGGCAACCATGCTCGCTTCCTACAAGTTAAGAAGCCGGGATCTGATGACCGATCTCGGTCCTGGCCTGAGGCTTTTCCTAAAAGGGAAGATTCCCGTGCTCCCATCGCGGGTGAAGGAAATTGAAGAGATCAGGAATATCTTTGAGAAAACCTACAAGCCAGTGAAGATATGATTCTGAGGCGAGAGGTGGAAGGTCCAAGGCCCAAGGTGAAAGGCGAAAGGAGCAGACGTCCAGAAGAAAGGCCCTTGGCCTTCACCCTTTTTCCTTTAACCTTGAACCTACGTTCTTTACTGCGGACTGAAAGCCGACAGCCGATCCCTTGAATGAATCGGAGGTGAAGTTTTTATGCAATTCTCATACTATCCCGGCTGCACAAGCCATTCAACATCGGTTGAATACAGCATGTCCAGCGAGACCGTCTTGGAAGCCCTTGGGGTAGAGCTGCTCGAGATTGAGGACTGGAATTGCTGTGGTGCTGCCGCTGCCCATAGCCTCAATCGGCTTCTCTCCCTCTGCCTCCCGGCAAGAAATATTGCGAAAACGCAAGAGAGAAAGCTTCCCCTTGTCGTTCCCTGCGCTGGATGTTTCAACAATTTGAAGGGAGCCCAAAGGGTGTTGGAGAAAGGGGGGGAGTTGGCTAACCAAATCGAAGGAGTCGTCGGGTTTAACTACCGTGATGATACGGAGATACTGGCTTTGATCGACGTGGTGGTCAACCGGATCGGACTGGAGAAGGTTAAAGAAAAAGTGACGAAGCCTCTGTCGGGGTTGAGGGTTGCGAGTTACTATGGCTGTGCCCTCGTTCGGAATCCCAAAGTCACGCAACTCGATCATCCAGAGAATCCCACATACATGGACCAGGTGATGGAGGCATTAGGAGCCATCCCGGCGGAGTGGTCTTACAAGACCGAGTGTTGTGGTGCAGATCTGGCCTTGACCCACGGAGACACGGTTCGAGAGATGGTAAATCACATTGTCGAGATGGCCGGGGAGGCTGGAGCGGATTGCATTGTTTGTTCTTGCGGTTTGTGTCAGGCAAATCTTGAAATGAGGCAGAAACCCGAGGGAAAAGGTTTTCCGGTCTTCTACTTTACGGAGCTGATGGGTTTGGCCATGGGGCTGAAAGGGGAAGACAAGTGGTGGAAGAAGCATATGATTGATCCAACACCACCCCTCCGAAACCTCAACTTGATATAGCGGATTCGGCATTGGAAAATGTCTCGTCCGCGAACATTAGGGAATTCTTGGGGAGCCCCGTCTTGGCGAAGGGAGCGTCCCCGAAGGGGCGAGGCTCCGCTGTCTGATCCGCCGGAGGCGGAGAGTTCGGAGGATCGAGTGACCAAGCCATTAGTACGGGTCAAGAATTCCGTTCGGTGAGCGGAGGGGACGTTTTTCAAAGGCGAAGAGGGTGAAGGAACTCTATGAAAGGCACTGAGTATAAAGACGTTCTGGTGGTTGGCGGCGGTATCGCCGGTATGCAATCGGCCCTGCTACTGGCTGAGACGGGATATCGAATCGCTCTTCTGGATAATGCACCGGCGATCGGTGGTTACTTTCCTCTTCTCGATCGCACATTTCCGACCAACTCCTGCGGTGTCTGTTTCATGACCCCGACCCCTCCGGCTTTCTGCCCGATTTATGAAAGCGAACTCCATGAAAACATTGAGGTGATGACCAATTGTGATATTGAGTCGATCGAAGGAAAGGCCGGAAATTTCAGGGTTTCTGTCACTCAAAGGCCACGATTTGTGGATGGCTCGAAATGCACCCATTGTGATCGATGTGCTGAAGTGTGCCCCGTGGAGGTTCCTTCTGAATTCGGCGGGGGGTTGGAGACGAGGAAAGCCATCTATCTTCCCGTCCCTCAGGCGGTTCCTCGGACCTATGTGATCGATCCTGAGACGTGTACCCGTTGCGGGGAATGTGTGAAGGTGTGCGGCCCTCAAGCGATCAATCTCGATGAAAAACCGGCCAAGCGGAAACTCGGTGTGGGTGGTGTCATCCTTTCGATGGGGTTTGAGCCGTTTCAGGCTGAGCTAAAGGGAGAATATGGTTTCGGCCGATATGCCAATGTGTTGACGAGTATACGGTATGAGAGAATGCTCAGCTTCTCCGGCCCCACCAGGGGTATGCCTTCGAGACCCTCTGACGGGAAGACTCCGAAAAAGATCGGGCTTATTCAGTGCGTCGGGTCACGGGATGTGGCTAGCGGCCAGCCTCACTGTTCGACGATTTGTTGTATGTATGCCACCAAACAGGCCATGATCTCCCGGGATCGAATTAAAGACTCGGAGGTTACGGTTTTCTATATGGATATCCGCCCTATGGGCAAGGACTATGAACGCTACTACAATGCGGCCAGAGGCCGTTATGGGATTCGATACCAGAGGAGTGCTATTTCTGCCATTCGAGAGCTCCAGCAGAGCAAGAACCTGCTGATTACCTACGGACTCGATGATGGGACTTTCAAGGAGGAGGAGTTCGATATGGTGGTCCTTTCGGTCGGTTTCACGGCTCCGAAAGGAACTCAAAACATGGGAGAACGGCTCGGTATTGAATTGAACGATGATGGGTTTTGCAAAACCGACGAATTCGATCCCACGGCCACATCAAGAGCTGGCATTTTTGTGGCTGGCGGCTTCAAATCACCTCGGGACATTCCCGAAGCGGTCGTCGAGGGCTCGAGTGCAGCCGCCGGCATGGCGCGACTCCTTGCTGGGCTGAAGCGGGAAAAGCAGGATGAGTTGATTTTTCCGACCCCTGGAGATTTTGGACGGGCCGTTCCCAGGATCGGCGTTTTCCTCTGTATTGATGAAAAAAGCCTTTCCGGGCTCCTTGACCTGAACGAAATCAGTGAGGCCATCCGGGCGGAGAGGGATGTGGTTCAGGTACAAAAGATTCCTGTTAAACCTCCCGATAATGGGTGGCACGAGATCAGGAGGGGGATTGGCAAAAAGGAGATCAACCGCGTTGTTATTGTCGGCAGCACCCTTATTGGATTTAGAAAATCCATGGAGAGGCTGGCCCGGGAGGCTGGATTCAGTCCTCATGTCTTTGAGTTCGTGAACATTGCTGAACAGTGCGCTTATGTGCATTCGAATGATCCTCGTCTGGCAACGGAAAAGGCCAAGGTCCTGATCAGGAGTGCCGTTGCCAGATCCCGCGGGTTAAGATCCATCAAGGGAGGAGAAAAGGAAGTCAACGGGAGAGCTCTCGTAGTTGGAGGCGGGATCAGCGGGCTCTCTGCATCGCTGAGTCTCGCCGAACAGGGAATCGATGTGACCCTAGTCGAGAAAGAGGGCGCTTTGGGAGGAAATGCCCGCCACGCATTCTACACCCTGAACGGATCAGATCCTCAGTCCTTCCTCCAAGACCTGATCTCAAAGGTCGAGGGCCACCAGCGGGTCGATGTATGGAAGAAGGCGGAGATCGTGTCATTCTCCGGACACTGGGGAGACTTTCGGACAGAGGTGTCGGTGGATGGAGAGACGCGGGAGTTGGCTCATGGGTCTGTTATTTTGGCGACAGGGGGCCGCGAGACACCAACAAACGAGTACCTTTACGGAAAGGATTCCAGGGTGGTCACCCAGAGGGAACTGGAGAGCATGATCCACGAGGGGGCCCCCCGAGTTAATGGGCTTAAGTCCGTTGTCATGATTCAATGCGTGGGGTCTCGAGACGAAGACCATCCTTACTGCAGCCGGATTTGTTGTGGCCATGCGGTCAAGAATGCTCTGAAATTGAAGGACTTGAATCCAGAAGTATCCGTTCTGGTCCTTCACCGGGATGTCAGGACCTATGGTTTCTATGAGAGATCCTATCTGGAGGCAAGAAACCGTGGTGTGATTTTTGTTCCTTACGAGCCGGAGACGAAGCCGAGGGTGGCTTCTGAGGATGGCACTCTGAGCATCTCTTTCACGGACCCGATTGTGAGGGAGGAGGTTGATCTCGAATCAGACCTTCTGGTGTTGAGTACTGGAATTGAGGCGAACGACAACCATAAACTGGCAGAAAAAATCGGCGTCGAGGTCAACAGCGACGGATTCTTCCAGGAGGCCAATCCCAAAAGTGCGCCCCTCGATTCTGTGGACCGGGGAAAATTCTTTTGTGGTCTTTGCCATTCTCCCAACTACATTGAGGACTCGATCTCCCAGGCCAATGGTGCTGCCATTCGCGCGGCTGTGCTCCTCGGAAAACAGCGGGTGGAATACAAACCTCATCTGGCCTATGTGATCGAAAGATTGTGCTGCGGGTGTGGCCTGTGTGTGACGACATGCCCATACGGGGCAAGGGTTCTTGACGAGGAGACCTGGAAAGCCCAGGTCCTTGAAGATCTGTGCCAGGGTTGCGGTAACTGTGTGATGGCGTGTCGGAACGGCGCGTGTCAGCACTTGAACTACGAAAAGGCAATCGTTCTTGCCACCTTGGATGCAGCACTGGATTGAAGAGCAGAGACCGGGGATTGGAGACCAGCCCTCGGTTTGGGTTGGGTAGAGAAGCGATTTGAAATGGGCATTCTGATCTCTCACGGAGCGCACAGAGCCACAGAGGAATCTTGCTCTGGATTGGTGAGAGGCCAATCCAGAGCAGGATGCATGGCCTAATTCTCCTTCTCAGAGAATTCGGCCAAAAACCTCATGGGTCAACCTCGTCACTCTGGGGACCCTGAGGGCTCGAGCGATCCCACAAAAGGGGAGAGCGGGCGAGAGGGGACAATTGAAAGCTAAGATTCGGAGGATTTCTCATGAGTGAATTTGAACCGAGAATTGTGGCGTTTCTCTGCCATTGGTGCACTTACACGGGAGCCGATCTCGCAGGGACGACTCGGCAACAGTATCCTCCCAATATTCGGATTATCCATCTCATGTGCTCCGGAGCAGTGGACACTATCTACGCGCTCAAGGCACTTATTGACGGAGCAGATGGGGTTCTGATCGGGGGTTGCCATCCGGGAGATTGCCATTACCAGACGGGCAATTATAAGGCTCGGAGGAGGGTTGCCATCCTCAAAAGCATACTCTCCCAACTGGGATACGATCCAGAACGCATCTGGCTCCGCTGGATCAGTGCGAGTGAGGGGAAGCTCTTTGCCGACACGGTTATCCAGATGGTTGAAGAACTGAAAAAGAAAGGTCCGAACCCGATCAAAACGATGTGGACGGTGTGAAGTGAGGAGAATCCATGAAGGCTTCGATCTTGCGTGTTGAAAACAATGACACCCTTGAGACGCTGAGAGGACTCCTACGGCGTTTTCTCGAAAACAAAATGGTGGACGCACTTCTCGTACCAAAGGCTCACCCAACCGGAAGTGGGTTTGTCCAAACCCTGATTAGGGATCCCAAGATGCTGGTCGATGCTCATCCTCTGGCTCCAACCATGCCGGTTCAATCGGCGCGGATCGTGTCCAATCTCACTCTCGGTGATCCGGGTGGACGTATCGGGGCAGTTGTCAAATCCTGTGAGCTCCGGGCCGTTGTCGAACTCGTGAAGTTTCTCCAGGTGAAGATGGAAGACCTGATTACGATTGGCGTCGACTGCCTTGGAACATACGAGGTGAAAGACTATGCCCAGGTAGCCGAGGAAAAAGGAGGAGGAGACTTCCTGACTGAGGGACTCCTCAAGGGAGCCCGAAAGGGCAAAATAGAATCTCAGGAAGGCATGGACATTCGCCTCGCCTGCCGTATCTGTGAATTTCCGGTTCCCCTGAATGCCGACATCACGATTGGCCTGTTCGGACACGATCCTGCACGGAAGATCGAGCTCATCATCGGTGACAGAATGGAAGCGGATTTTGAAAAGTGCGGAATTTCAGAACTTTCGCCTGTGCAGTCTGGCGAAAGAGAACAGGTAGTGTCACGATTGATCGAGGAACGAGTGAAGCAGAGGGATCAAGTCTTCAATGGATTCAGAGAAGGAGCGAGCGATCTTCAGGCACTGGCGAACACCCTTTCGACCTGCATCCGTTGCCATAATTGCATGGTGGCCTGTCCCATCTGCTACTGTAAGGAGTGTGTATTTCGGACGCCCACATTTGAACATCAATCGAATCAGTTCCTCCGGTGGGCTGACCGGAAGGGTGGGATCCAGATGCCTACAGACACGTTGATTTTTCACCTCACTCGGATGGCCCATATGGCGACCTCTTGCATCGGCTGTGGTCTCTGTGATAGCGCCTGTCCGAATGGGCTTCCCGTGACGACGCTTTTCAGGACCGTTGGCCAGGGAGTTCAGTCGCTATTTGACTACGTGCCTGGGCGTGATCCAGAAGAAACGCCACCAGTCGCCACTTTCAGGGAGGATGAACTTCAGATTGAAACGGGCGCCCAGGATTAAACATACGTTTACCACAGAGACACGGGGAGCACGGAGATAGAGTTTTTTTCGTTTGCCGGGAGACGGCGACAAACGAAAAACATCAACTCCGTCCGGCAGCGACGATACCTTTTCCCCGAAGGGGTAGGGTTTTTTGCCCATCCCAGTCTCCCGATGGGCAAAGAATAGAAAACCCTCTGTGTTCTGTGTGTCTCCGTGGTTAATACGAGATCGGGAGGAAATAGATGGGAGCGGAAAAGAAAAAGAAGGAAGTGCCAAATCAATCCGAGCTAATCCCGATATTTGTTCTGGGGAAAAAATACGATGTGCCACCCTCCCTGACCATCCAGAAGGCGATGGAGTATGCGGGTTACCAATGGATTCGCGGTTGCGGGTGCCGGGGAGGAATTTGTGGAGCATGCGGTACCGTCTATCGGTTCCCAAAGAGTTACAAGATTGAGGTGGGCCTCGCATGCCAGACAGTGGTTCAGCCTAGCATGTACATTACTCAAATTCCCTTTTTCCCAGCCGTCAAAGAGCCGTATGATCTTGACAGGCTCACGGCAAGTCTGGAGACCCTTGTTAAGATATATCCTGAGACCTTAAGATGCCTCCAATGCAACGTGTGCACCAAATCATGTCCCATGGACATTGAGGTCATGGATTATATGGCTGCAGCCATGCGAGGAGATATCGCAAGGGTCGCAGAGCTATCCTTTGATTGTGTCATGTGCGGGCTCTGCACGTCCCGCTGTCCTGCGGAGATCTGCCAGTACAATATCGCCATTCTGGCCAGGCGGCTTTACGGGAAGTTCCTCGCCCCCAGGGCAGGACACCTTGGGGAGATGGTGGGGCAGATTGAGGATCGCCGTTACGACGAAATGATGAAGGGCCTCATGGAAGCGGGTGGGGACGAACTGAGGAAGCTTTACATCGAAAGGGAGATGGAGCCTGAAGAAGCGGACGAAATGTGGACTCCCAAAGACGATTCGCGTCTTTAGTAGGGTGAGTCAGGCAGGGTGGAGGTTTTCCAATGCCATATACTGAGGACCTCAAGCAACTGATCAAGAGAGTTGAAGCGACCCGCTCGGCCCGGGTAGAGAGGAAGAAGCGCGGTGAGGAGTACCCCATGCTATCACTCAAAGAGCGGGAGGAACGCCTCACAAAGTATCACCCAGATTTCGTCAAGGGCGCTCGCAAAGAAATCCGGATCGGTCCGAGCAAGGGATATGCTATCTCTCCGGAAATCGTCGATCTTCTGGAGGCAAAGAGTCGAATCAATCCCGACAGGGTCGACCTTTCTCGAATAGACCACGAGACGGACATTCTTATCCTGGGAGGGGGCGGTGCGGGGACATCAGCGGCTCTCCGAGCCCAGGAAAACGGTGTCAAAGTGATTCTCGCTACAAAGTTGAGACACGGTGACGCGAATACCATGATGGCAGAGGGCGGAATCCAGGCTGCGTCGAAGGGGACCAAGGACTCTCCTTACTACCACTACCTCGATGTCATGGGAGGCGGTCATTTTAAGAACTCCCCTGAGCTGGCGAGAACACTGGTCATGGATGCCCCCAAGGTGTTGGCCTGGCTCGAGAGCCTAGGATGCATGTTTACAAAATCTGAGGACGGACGACTGCAAAGTATGCATGGAGGCGGCACCTGTCGAAAACGGATGCATTACGCTGCCGACATCACGGGGGCCGAGATCATGAGAACGCTCAGGGACGAGGCCCGAAACCGAGCAGAAGACATTACGGTGCTGGAGTTTGTTCCTGCCGTCGAGTTGATTCTGAATGAATATGGCCACTGTGCAGGCGCGATTCTCTACAATTTGGAAACCGAAGAATACCTTCTCGTCAAAGCCAAGGCAGTGATCATGGCAACCGGTGGCTCGGGTCGACTTCACATCCAGGATTTCATGACAACCAACCACTACGGGGCCACTGGAGACGGCCTCGTCCTCGGGTATCGGGCTGGCCTGAAGCTGAATTTCCTGCACACCGTTCAATACCATCCCACAGGAGCGGTTTTCCCGGAACAGGCTGAGGGATTACTGATCACCGAAAAGTTTCGCGGGGCTGGTGCGAATGTCCTCAACCTCGATGGTGAGCAGTTTGTCAATGAGAGGGAACCCCGCGACGTGGAGTCAGCCTCCCTGATCCGTGAGTGTGCGGAAGTTGGGAAAGGTGTAACCACACGAACCGGTAAGGTCGGGGTTTGGCTTGATTCGCCGATGATCGAGAGCCTTAAGGGAGCTGGCACGGTCGAGAAAGAGTTCCCTGGGAAGTTTATCCTCTTCAAACGCTATGGAATAGACATTTCAAAGGAACCCATGCTCGTGTATCCTACCCTGCACTACCAAAACGGAGGGCTGGAATTCACGGCTGATTGTGAAACCNNTTGCTCGACATCACCGTGTTCGGACGAATCGCTGGGGAGAACGCCGCCCAATATGCTGTTAATAAAGCGAAGGCTGGCACGTTGACCCTCGACCATGTGAGACGCTATCATCGAGAACTCGAAGCTTCAGGGATAAAGACGGATCGGATTTCCCCCATGCTTCTGCCCGACTATTCTAACCCGGACGTGAGGAGTAGACAGCTCACTGCGCGATATCAGGGGACCATCCGCTGAGAGAATAGGGTGACAGCTAGTCCTGGGGCAAGGAGTCCCTTTCTTGCCCCGTTTTTTTATTTATGGGATAAATTATAGGTAGGGTTCATCTTTTTTTCTGATTTCGTTTTCTTTTTTTCAGACCTTACAAGCTCCTCTCTCGCAGGTTGGCGAGGTTTTGACATCCCGAGCGGAGATCTGATGGATGAAAGTCCATGAGTATCAGGCCAAGATAATTTTCAAGGAGTTTGGCATACCTGTGCCAGATGGGGGGATGGCCGAATCACCCGAGAGGGCTCGGGAGATTGCGGCTTCCCTTGGAAAAGGCACGATCGCCATCAAGGCCCAGGTTCACGCGGGAGGTCGTGGCAAGGGTGGAGGTGTTCGGCTCGTCGGTACTCCGTCAGAAGCTGAAAAGGCAGCCGGTGAGATACTGGGGATGCGACTCGTGACAGCACAAACAGGTTCCGGTGGACGCGTCGTTCGAAAGCTTCTCGTCGAAAAAGGCGTGGACATTCAGTCTGAAATCTATCTCGGCGCTACGGTTGACCGATCGAGGCGATGCGTTGTGGTGATGGGCTCTGAGGCGGGCGGCGTCGAGATCGAGAAGGTAGCCGGGGAGACACCGGAGAGAATCCTTACAGAACATGTCGACCCGGGCCTGGGTTTCAGACCCTTTCAGGCGTCTCGTCTCGCCTTTGGGCTGAATCTCCCGCCGGATCTGATCAGAAAGGCCGCGGGAATCATTTCCGCACTCTATCGGCTTTTCGTTCAGATGGATTGTTCGCTTGTCGAAATCAATCCCCTTGTAATCACATCACAGGGGGAATTGGTTGCTCTCGATGGAAAGATCAATTTTGACGATAATGGCCTGTTTCGGCACAGAGAATTGGAGGATCTAAGAGATATCCATGAGGAGGAGCCTCTGGAAGTTGAGGCATCTCAGCACAATCTGAACTATATCAAACTGGAGGGTAATGTTGGGTGCATGGTTAATGGGGCTGGTCTGGCCATGGCAACGATGGACATGATTAAACTGGTTGGCGGGGAGCCCGCCAATTTCCTGGACGTGGGTGGAGGGGCAACGGCCGACATGGTCAAAAACGGTCTTCGAATCATCCTTTCAGACCCGAACGTCAAAGCGATTCTAATAAACATCTTTGGCGGAATATTGAGATGCGATGTCTTGGCCAAGGGGTTGGTGGAAGCTGCCAAGGAGATTGCAATCGACCTTCCTGTGGTGATCCGCCTGGAAGGGACCAATGTTGAAGAGGGCCGACGAATTCTCAAGGAGTC
>JABAOC010047079.1_pt4 | contig 15199 bp, 10 predicted proteins | sample 7062161 | NCBI WGS metagenome assembly JABAOC01 (sample SAMN14538625, study PRJNA623070) | marine sediment metagenome | biome: marine biome [ENVO:00000428]; feature: marine pelagic biome [ENVO:01000023]; material: deep marine sediment [ENVO:00002113] | place: India: Gulf of Khambhat ... | reverse complement strand
GTTGAACTGCTGGTAAAGCATGCTGATTCATAATGGCATGCAATGAGGATAACGGCTATTGTTGAATTAATCTGGAATTCATCTAATTTATTGATGTACCATTCAAACTGTTGCTTATTTTCAAGTTCAGCTTGTTCTTTAAAATTAGAATTGAGAAGTATTATGCCAACAAAATGAAATCGAAAAGATGTCCATCTTCTCCTATTAAGATGGGGGAAACGAGAAAAAAAATTGTGAAGCGCTTTGGTATTGTTGCCATAATAATCGTGGTTCCCTAAAATTGGAAACACTGGAATATTATTATTGCGAATCTTGGACGCGAACGCATCAAACCTCAGCCAATGGTTTTGACTCGAACCTTGAAAAACCAGATCCCCAAGGTGAATGATAAATGCAGGATTTTCATCAGCGATCTTTCGTAACACGCTAGATCGAGCAGCGTCATTTCGTTCTCTCCAAAATTCCCAGAAACTGGTCCGCTGAGTATCTCCGACAATGATAAAAGATGTAATATGTTCCCTTCCAGATAGATTCCCAGTATATACAACTCCCTGTCCTTCAGCATCACGATTCCTTAGGTAAAGCATCATTAAAAAGAAAACGATAATCCCATATTTTTGAAAGATAGTCATCTGAATTTTAAATTGCTTTCACGACAACCACAGTTTGGTCATCATGTTGCAATGTGTTAGCGGAAAAACGATTTACTTCTGATATAATTTTATCCCGAATATTTTTAGCATTCTCAGAATAATTGTGTTCTAGAACTTTTATCAAATTTTCTTCACCAAATTCTCTTCCATCGACACTAAGTGCTTCGACAATTCCGTCTGTAATAAATACAAAGACATCGCCTTTATTGTATTTTATTGTTTTTTCTTCGATCTCAGCTGAAAAAATATCTTGTTTATCAAGACCGAGCCCCAATCCTTTTGGAGTAATTTTTTCGACTTTCTTTCCCATTGATTGATAATAAAAAAGTGGTAAATGTCCCGCCCGTGCCAGAATCAACCGATGTTTATTTGTTTCAAAAAATCCACCGATGGCTGTCACAAAAGATTTCTTCTCTAAATCGCGATAAAGAAGTTGATTGGCTCGAATGAAAAGCTCTCGAGGAGTTAATCCAAAAGCGTATAACGAACGAAGTATGCCCTGAATTTTAAATAGGTATAAAGCTGCTGAGGTTCCTTTCCCGCTTACATCACCCACAATTACAGTCATCGTGTCCGAAATCCCATTCAAATAGTCAAAGTAATCCCCTCCAACTTCTGCCGCTGGGATTGAAATCCCGGAGATGTCCATGCCACTTATTTTTGGAGTTGTTTGAGGTAATGATGCTAACTGAATGCGTCGAGCAATTTCAAGTTCGTGTTTAAGCCGTTCTTTCTCTGCCAGTTGCTCATATAAAAATGCATTTTCAATGGAAACCGAAGCCTGTTTCGCCACTGTTGTAAAAAATGAGAGGTCCTCGGTATGAAATGGAGTTTCTGACAGCCTTTCCCCAATCAATAGTGTGCCATTAAGTTTTTGTTTGAACCAGATGGGTATAATGTGGCGGAAACCGTTTTGATAAAGATAGTTTTGTACCTCCTCGGGCAAAGAATCGACACTCAACCGAGAATCCATCCGAAAATCATGAAGAAATTTTATAAATTTTTGATTAACTTCAAAGAAGAACTCTTCCGATTCAATGCCATTAAATCCATAAGCAGCCTGGTAACAGCGAGTTTCACCGTCACGAAAAAATAAAATGCCACTTCGCTTTAAATTCATCAATTCGGTTAACTTTTGAACAATTCCTCGGGCAAGATCAACGATTCCTAATTTTGTTGCCATTACTTCGGCTAATTCACGTGAGAAATGCTGATAATTAAATTGAGTTCGAAAATATTTTCTATCGATAATTTTCTGACCCCAGTGACGAATCTTCCAGAGAATTAATCCTAAAGAAATTGCACACAATACAATGATTGCTTTTTCAATAAACTCACTCCGCTGTGACGGCATGGAACCTTCTAATACCTCAAACGAGGTTAATGTCAAACGAAATCGTGGGATATTTATGTTCAAAGAAAGTAATTTGGCTAAGACTACGATAAATAAAGCTAATACAAATATCGACCAGACCGTTGACAAAATTGAATATTGAATATTTCTTCGAACATACAAATTTATATCAAGTAAACGGTAACGACCAATGGTGTATAAATATACTAAAGGAACAAAAAGTGTGAGGAGGATTAAGTAATTACTTAACTTTCCAAGCTTATAATAATTAAGAAAATAATTAAGTATAAAAATTGAAAAATAACCAAAATAAATTGTTCTAGCAACACCCCGGTTTAGCTTCTGGATTTCTTTTGAACGCCGTTTTCGGAAAATTAAATGAATGATTAGATTGTAAATAAGCGCTGAAAAAATAATTATTGTAGAATATCGGTTAATTCTGGTTCCATATTGAAAAAAGAAAATAATAGCGACAATACTGAGAATCCATGCAAATACGTATGGAACATATCTTATCCTTCGTATTTTCAAAATTTCGATCCATTCCTTTGGAAAATAGTAAGTGCTTTCTAACCACCAGGCAATCCCGAATGTGAAACTAATATAAATGCTAATTTGACGAACAATTAAAAACAGATCTTTTGGTAGATGAGGTTGTTTTGTCGCAGCGGTAATATAAAATCCGAACGTAAGTAAAGCCAAGCCGAGAAGTCGTCCTGCTTTTAATCGAGGACTTTTTTGTCCGATGAAAATGGCAATTCCCATAATAATTAAACCGCAAATAAATGGGATTAAAACCGATGTATCAAACCCGATTCTCGCCAGTGTGACATGAAGGGTAATTGTCTTATTATTTCGAATAACGTCGTAATCAATAGTTTTTCCAACACGGGCGCTACGCATGATTCGATCTGCTTCCCAGATGTCTTTAAATTCTTTTCCATTGATTCGGACTATCAAATCACCTACTTGCATACCGGCTCGATCCGAGGCACCTCCTTGAATAACATCAAAAACATGAGCAGTTGTTGGGAGTTGACGAAGAAATGAATCCGATAAAGCTGATTTGTTTACTACATATTTAATTACACTTTTTCTTTGAGATAATGGAAAAATGGTCATGGCAATTGTTGGCTCTTCTGCAATTACCTTATAAAATTGATCCATATTCCTGTATTTTGCGACCCATTTTTCATTAATTGATAAAATCAGATTACCAACCCTAATAGAATCAGCTACAGGATTAATAGATTCAATTTTGTGAGGAGATTTTTCTATTCGCATGGCAGGAATTGTTTTTGTAATATAAAATCTGGACGGCGTGGATTGAAACCAGTTTTCATCAGTAGGGATACTGCTAAATTGATAAAAGTTATATATTGTAATTCCGATGAAGTATAAAGCGAAGATCCCGAATATAAGGCGAAAGAGATTTGGCTTGTTGTCAAAATTTATTGAAAAATATTGGTTCGATTTATCCATATCAATAGGGTGTTGAACTGTAAGGTTAATATCTTGAAGTCGGTAATTTCAAATACGAACATAAACGATGTTTGTTTAAAAATTTAACTGAAAGATTGGATAAAGCAATTCATAGAGTTTCATGTAGTATATTGTAATATAAAACTAAAACAAAATATTATAGTTCCTTTAATTTGTCCTGGAATAATATTGTGTTGTAATGGTGATGAAGACTGCTATTATCATGAAAACAATCTTGTCTATTAAATGGCCGTAATAAATCCGATGATAAAAGTTTAAAATTCAATGATATAACCCTATTGAGCGAAATACATCAGCGTAACTAATCCAATTTTTGTAGCATCGCGGCTTGACATGGCTAAATAGAGTTTTGGACTTCTGCCAGCGAGGAGATAGGAATTGTAGGGGGAGATGCGTTTTTTGTCCAAAACGCTAAAAGAGTCATGATCGTGATAAAAAGGGAGACGAAGAGCCAGTCGAGGATGTGAAGTTCAATCTTCACTTAGTTCAATTTTTATTGAAAAAAAACAAGTTTAACAACCAAAGCACCATAAATAGTTAACATAACGAAAATTAAACCAGTTATTAGTTTAATCTTACCATCAAGACCTTGAAATCTTCCATCAAGACCTTGAAATCTTCCTTCGAGACCTTGAAATCTTCCTTCAAGACTTTGAAATCTTCCTTCAAGTGTCCCCTCCAGACCAGTTATTGTATCTTCTATAACTCTCAAATCGTCTTTGGTTGCCATATTTTGTTCGATGGTTGCAATCCGTTGTTTCATGGACTTAATATCTTCCTCAATCCGAATGATCGCACCACCAGGTGAACGACGTATTTCATCCATATCCTGATAGGATTGATCCAATTCTTCACGTACCACCTCACGAATAACCTTTTTAAACTCGTCTTTTTTTATTATAGTCTCCAATTCCACTCTTTTTCCTCCTTGCCTAAATTGTATATTAAAATAATATTTTTTTGTTAAATTGTCAAGGATAAAATTTTGTAAATTGTAAACTATTAGCTTTATCAATAAACTCCTAATGCTGCAATATATTTTTCAATCAAACGAACATCACTAAACCGCCGAATAGCAATCGCTCCGGATTTCAGCAATTCTTCATTACCCAAAACATGCTCACTAATTTCTTGATATTGCAACACAAAAAGAGATTTATTCATCTTTTGTGCCACATGAGCAGCATTCATGGTACCACTTTTCAACCTGCATTCGACGACCAACACTGCCTTTGATAGTCCGACAACAAGACGATTACGAGCCATAGCAGCACCGACCGTCCAACTCTCGGTAGGAAACATTTCTGAAATCACAGCTCCGTTCTGTTTCAAAAATTCAAAAGATTCAAATCCTGCATCTCGTAATTTGAAATGGAGCATTCCGGTGCTCAATACCATGATTGTACGACCGTTTCCTTCTAATGCCCCGAGATGACTTTCGGTATCAATTCCTTTTGCATACCCACTGACAATGGTGTAATCCCGTTCGGCTAACCGTTTGCCAAAGCCACGGGCAATTTGAAGCCCTTTTTCGGTGGCATTTCGTGAACCCACAATGGCAATACTTTTCTCATCCTGTTTTTGAATCCGACCATACAGATAAATAATTGGGCTTGGATTTTTCACGAGACGAAGCAATGCCGGATAGTCTTCATCTGCGATAGTTATGACATTGACTCCGAGATCATCCAATCGCAACATCAGGTTTTCTATTTCGTCCATTTTTTTGTTGACAGATAGAATCTCTCCTGCTTTGGCTTCTGATAATCGGGGGATTGAAGCGATTATTTCTTTTTTTGCTGCAAAAACTTCTTTTGGTGAGCCAAATTTGTCCAGCACTTTTTGAAAAGTTGCCGACCCAATACCTTCTACACTGTGTAGAGCGAGCCAGTATTTTAATTCCTGTGGTTCCATTATTTTTTCCAACTGATAGAAACAACTCTGTTTGTCGTAGAGTGTAGCGCGTAAGCCTTAGAGCGAATACTCAACGCTCCACGCTTAACGCTCTTCTATATATATTGATGTTTTCTATTAAAAAATCATTAAAATGCAGTCTCAGAATATAGTACCATATAATAAAACGAACGCCCCACGCACTACACCCAACGCCCTCCAGTATTAACTGGCATGCATCGTCCGTGTCAACGTCAAAACCAGAACCTCCCGAGCACCAGCCGATTTCAATACCCGAGTACATTCGTTCAAAGTAGCGCCTGAGTCATACAGATCATCGATTAATAAAATATTTTTACCCCTGATTTTGTCATGATTCCCGACTTTGAAAGCTCCTTTAACATTAACTGTCTTTTGAGTAATATTCACCAATTCCTTCTGAGGACGAGTCGGTCGCGTTTTAATTAAAATTTCTTTACCAAATGGCAGTTCAATGCGTTTACTCAATTCCGTGATTAGGTAACCTACTGGATCATATTCTCGATCCTCCAGGGTACAGGGCACAGCAACTACCAAATCAATCCGCTGATAATCATTAGCTTCTTCCAAAAATTTGACCATTTCAGCCACCAATGCATCAACATGAGACTTCCGCCTTTGATATTTAAATTCATAGACCATCTGTCCCAGTGGCGTATATTGGCGGACTCCTTCCTGGATGACGGTATGATTGGCTAAGGCATAGCCGACATCAAACTCGCCGATCAGAGCATGGCTCAATTTCCCGTGAATGAACTTCTTCACTGTTTGAATATCCTGCACCTTGAATCGTTCCATGCCTGTTTCAGATGCAGAAAAATGAATGGAAAGAACCCTCATAATTTCAGCGCCATATTTATTGATTTTGTTCGGGCTAAGACCACGGATGAAAGCAAGCTGCGAAAGATTTTTTGGTTTCATGATCGCAATTTCTCTAAGCATACTGTCATGCAAGACTTGAAATGGCAGCACTCGCTCATTGTCAGCGGCTGCCAGTCGAAATTTCTTCAAACTCTGGAAAATTTTTTTATCACCCACTGATAGTACCGGTGGCTCTGGCAGCCAGCTCAAAGCTCCACCCTTCAATCTCCATTCAGATAACGTTTTCTCACCCTGTTCCGATAGATTGACGAGGGGATAGTCGAAATCAGCGGTTCGACGTTCTAGAATCAATCCTTTTAAAATAAGCATTTTAATGGTCTCGACCAATGCTTCTTTCCTAAAATAGGGGAGTTTGTTGTAAGTCGGTAATTTGTCAAACGACCAATTCAGGACAGTTTTTGCCTTCGAGCCTTTTAAAATATCAGCAACCGTATTTTTCCCCGCATGCCCTTGAACTCCTTTTACCGTGAGTAAAATTGCAATGTTCAAAAGCTCATCATTAAAATAATCCACTTTTTCGGAAGCTGTAACTTCAGCTTTTATTTCTTTCGGCTCTGGTTTCTTCGAAAGCTGCCATCTTTTTCGAGCGCGACAATTATCACATCGACCACAATCGTCTGTTACTCGTTCCCCAAAATATTCTCGAATGTATCGAACACGGCAGGTGCTGGACTCGGCATACTGCAGCATTTTATCCAATTTTTCATACTTATGCTGACGATACTCCTCAAATCCAATCTCCGTGGGAGTCATATTTTGTAATGAACGGACTCCCTGTTCCAGACGCATTAACATGGCTCGCTGACCCCGATGGAATCGGATGGTACCCTCAAATTCCAGATCATAAAGCATTTCAATCACGCTAAGCGGCTCAAAATGATGTTTCAAACAAAAATTGACCAATTCCAAACGATCTCCGCCAAGAGCTTGTTCCAGAATCGCTCCGATCATCCTTTTCTTCCCAGCATGAAATGAGGGATTCTCGATAGAGGGATGTCCAACGTCTTGAATTAGTTTTAGATGAATTTGCGAATCCACATCGGGAAATCTTCGGATCAAATTCAGCCGTTCCAGGTGACTGATACCGACACGGATTTTCGTCTCATCCAGTCGCAGCCGCCAGTATAAATCGTCATAAGCGATCACCCGAAAGTTGCCAATACTGGGAAAACTTTTCATCGTCTCATAAATTCTGATGAGTTCATACTGATCTACTAAACTGTTTTCGATAAACCACTCCTGAAGCGACCTGTCATCGTAACTGTAAAGCAAAATACAAAACGCTCTTAATCCATCCCGACCTGCCCTGCCTGCTTCCTGAAAATATTCTTCAACCGTCCCTGTAATGGCACTGTGAATTACATAACGGATATTAGCTTTATCCACGCCAAGTCCAAACGCATTGGTAGCAGCGATTACGTCCAGCACCTGTGGATGGGTATCGTCCATAAATCGCTCTTGAATCGATTTTTTCTCATGCTCTTGTCTTTTGGCATGAAAATATTCCGCCCTAACACCGATAGCCCCCAGAAAATTACTGATGTACTCGCAATCCCTTCTTTTTCCTGCATAAATAATTCCCTTGCCACCGATGGATTTCACCAGATGTTGAATCCAGAGAAGCTTATCTTCATCACCTGAAACAGGGAAGACAAAAAATTCCAGACTTTCCCTGCCGATGCTGTGGAGAAATTCTTGTGCAGAAATGATATCCAGTTGCTGTTTGATGTCATTCCGCACCTCTGGAGTGGCTGTCGCTGTAAAAGCTGCCACCTGGGGGTGCCCCAGTGTTGCAATCGCATCCTTCAGTGCCAGGTAGTCAGGTCGGAAATCGTGTCCCCATTGTGAAATGCAATGACTTTCATCCACCACAAACAACGCAATCTGAATCGCTTTTAACGTGAGCAGAAACGCCCGACTGCGGAACCGCTCTGGTGAGATATAGACCAGCTTAAATTCACCTGCTTTTAACGTCTGAAGCCGAGCCCGTTGCTCCTCAATCGTCACCGAGCTATTGATGAAAGTCGCTTCACTAAATCCTTTGGTATGCAGCGAATCCACCTGATCTTTCATCAACGCCACCAGTGGTGAAACCACGACAGTGACACCATCAAGTAACAGGGCTGGTAATTGATAGCAGAGTGATTTCCCGTAACCAGTAGGCATGATGCATAATACATCCTGTCCCTCCAGAATCGTCCTAATAACTTCATGTTGCCCAGGACGGAAATCCTGCAGTTGGAATTTTTCTCGTAATAGATGAAGAAGGCTATTTGGTTTTGACATGGATAACCGAAGTAAATTGATAAGAGATCATCAATTTGTCTACAATTTAAAATATTTTAATGACTAAAACAACCTAAATTTGGGCTGGATGAACGATTTTTATGTAAAGATGAGTATCCGTCCACGAATGATTTATGATTTTGAGTCCTCCTGCTACTTTATTTTAATCCATGTCCATATATTTTTTCACATATCGATAAATTAATATTTAATCCTCATTTTTTTATTGACTTTTCTAAATAAATTATTATATTTGCTGAAACTTATTTTGAAACATTTTAACGAAAACAATTTGAGGAGAAAACATCATGACAGAATGTGTAGTATGTGGAGCAGAATTGACGCTCCCTGATGATACGGTCGTAGGGGAGTTGATCACATGCCATGAGTGCGGCTCAGAGCTCGAAGTAACCGGAGTCAATCCTTTTACTGTGGCTGAAGCACCGCAAGAGGAAGAGGATTGGGGTGAATAATGGTCTCAATTCTCGATACAACACTCCGCGAAGGCGAGCAGACACCTGGCGTCTATTTTTCTGAGCATGTCAAGCTTGCCATTGCCCATCAACTGAATAAAGTGGGTGTGAAATTTATCGAGGCGGGTCACCCATTTATTGGTCAGGAGATTTATGATGCGGTGAAACATCTGGCACAGCAGCCGTTTGAATCGCTAGTTGGTGCCCATTCACGCTCATTGCGAAAAGATGTCGATTTAGCACTGGAATGCGGCGTAAAATTTTTGGGTATTTTTTACTGCGTTTCCGATGAACGGCTTCAATCTGTCTTCAATACAAACCTTAATTCTGCGATAAATCAAATAACAGATGTCATTGCTTATGCCAAAGAACAAAATCCAGATTTGATCATTCGTTTTACGCCTGAAGATACAGTGCGCTCAAGCTTTCAAAATGTCATCGAAGCAGCAGTCGCATCAGTTCAGGCTGGTGCTGATATTATTAGCGTAGCAGATACGACCGGCTTTATGGTACCGAGAAGTGAAAATAATATGTATGATTTTGTGAAACGGTTGAAGGATACGCTTGCCAGTTGCGATGTTTACCCATCCATTGCCGTACATTGTCATAACGATCGCGGCTTGGCCCTGGCGAATGCTCTTGATGGTTATCTCGCTGGCGCCGAAATTATAGATGCGTCTGTATTGGGACTTGGAGAGCGTGCCGGTATCGTTGATCTGGCAAGTTTAATAGCAATGCTTTCCCAGTTAAAAAGTGAACATAAATTTTGGGATTTAAAGCAACTTGTCCCGCTATACCAGATGGTGAGCAAATTTGCCCAAATACCAATTCCGGTTAATTTTCCGATAACCGGTCAAAATGCCTTCAAGCACTGTGCTGGGGTGCATACACACGCCGCTCAGGTCAATCCATTGCATTACCAGAGCCTTGATCCAGCACCTTTGGGCAGAAAAATGGAGATAACACTCGATCACATGTCAGGAATATCTTCTCTGAAATATGCACTCTCTCAAATCGGTGTCGAAAACCTGGATAAAGAATTAATGAATGAAGTGCTATCGAGAGTTAAGCATATTGGTAGGACCGGTAGGTTTGTGGAATTAGATGAGCTCACCATGATTGTGCACTGGGTTGAGGAGAAACAAAAGACTGAAGAATCTACAAGGAAGGTGGTAAACTTTGAAAGTTAAACTCGGATTTCTACATTCGATTATTCGACCAGAAGAAAAATTTTTACTCAAAGAGCTGGAACAGCGGAAAAATGTTGAAGTTCAAATGATCGATGATCGGAAACTCACTTTCAATCTCGATAAAAACAATTTTAGACTTGACGTGGTTATTGAACGGTGTATCAACCACTCCCGAGCGTTACATGCTTTGCGATTATTTGAAGCCCATGGAGTGGCCTGTGTCAATACCTCGGACGTAGCTACCGTTTGCGGGGACAAACTGCTCACCTCTATTGCACTTTTTGAAAATAATATTCCGCAGCCTGAATTACGTGTAGCATTTACCGAAGAATCGGCACTTGAAGCAATTGAAGCCATGGGCTATCCCGTTGTCCTCAAACCCGCTGTGGGCTCCTGGGGCAGGCTGCTGGCAAAAATCAATGACCGTGATGCAGCGGAAGCCATTTTGGAACACAAGACGATTTTAGGCAGCTATCATCACTCCATTTTTTATATTCAAAAGTATTTTCCGAAAAAAGGACGTGATATTCGAGCTTTTGTGATTGGCGATAAATGTATCGCGGCAATTTACAGGACAAGCGAACACTGGATCACCAACACTGCAAGGGGCGGTGTCGCTACCAATTGTCCTGTCACAGAAGAATTGAATGACATAGCTGTGAAAGCCGCGCGCGCCGTCGGCGGTGGAGTGGTCGCACTCGATATATTTGAAAACAATGGTGACTATCTCGTCAATGAAGTGAACTACACCATGGAATTCCGAAACAGCATAACCACCACCGGTGTTGATATTCCGAAATTGATCATCGATTATGTGATCAATGTTGGATTGGAGAAGAAATATGGAAAAGCTTAAAATAGCCATTGTGGGCGGATCAGGCTATGCAGGGGGAGAGCTGCTGCGATTACTTTTTTTCCATCCTCACGTTGAGCTAACGCAGGTGACTTCAGAACGTTTTGCTGGAAAACTGCTTTCACGTGCGCATCCCAATTTGCGGAAGCTCACTCAATTAAAATTCTGCATCCGATCTGAATTGGAAGCCTGCGACGTGCTGTTTGCCTGTTTGCCGCATGGATCATCGTCCCGGCATCTGGATTCTTTTAAATCAATCGCTAACAAGATTATTGATCTCAGCGCCGATTTCAGGCTTGGTAATAAAGAAGGTTTTGTCTATGGAATTCCGGAACTGCATCGTGAGGAAATGAAAGGCGCAAATTTTGTCTCAAGCGCAGGATGTAATGCAACTGCCACGATTCTTGCCCTCTATCCCCTGTACAAAATCGATCTTGTAGAGCCTGACCGAACGGTAGTAGAAGTGAAAGTTGGCTCCAGTGAAGCAGGTAATAAAGCAACTGAAGGCTCGCATCATCCGGTGCGATCGGGAACGGTGCGTTCCTTTATGCCAACCAATCATCGTCACATAAAAGAGATTGTACAGGAACTGAGTCTCGGCAAGGATATTCAGGTTCACTTTTCTGCTACGGCGATTGAAATGGTTCGCGGGGTGCTTGCCACCTGTCATGTGTTTATGAAAGAGGATTTCGAAGAGAAAGATATCTGGAAAATTTATCGACAGGAATATGGTCAGGAACCCTTCATTAGGATCGTAAAAGAACGAGAAGGCGTCTATCGTTTTCCCGAACCGAAATTAGTGTCAGGCACCAATTATTGTGACATTGGCTTTGAGAAAGATGAAAATTCCAACCGCCTGGTTGTGATTAGTGCCATCGACAACCTGATGAAGGGCGCAGCAGGACAGGCCGTGCAGGCGTTTAATATTATGCATGGTTTTGATGAGACTCTTGGTCTGACATTTCCTGGATTGCATCCAATATAATATTGGCATAGAAACGTAACACAAGCCTCCCTATGACAGATAAATTATAGCTGATTAACCTGCTATATGCAGGTCTCTGGTTCCTGAATGAAGATCAATCTTATTAAGTCCCAATAATTCCTTATTTCAACAGCACAAGCTTCCCCGTTTCTATTTGACTATTTGTAAACGAAGTATTGTCACTTCGCACCACATACATGTATACTCCAGAAGGAACCCTTCTCCCCCTGTCATCTGTTCCTGCCCATGATAACTGGATTCGTGAGGCAACCAAACTATCCTGGAATAACGTTGTTACTAATTGCCCGTTAATATTATAAATTGAAAGTGTAAGCCTGGCAGGAGTCGATACTTCTATTGTTAATATTGTGGTTTCATTAAAGGGATTGGGATAGGCGCGAACACGAATATTTGAATCTAAACCTATTTGACTTTCACTCAATCTACGCTCGATGACCTGGGTCGGAAGATCCCGCCACATGTATTTGATCACATAATCACTGGTATCGGATGCTTCTTTTTTTTCCTTCCAGGCCAAATGCTCTCGATTTTGGGGATCAATAATGAAATTACAGTTGCCAGGAGATAATAAATAATTCATCTGTTGAATTTCTTCTGGTTCTGCCCAGGCGTCGTCCTGCACCGGGATATAATACCAATGTCTCTCCAGTTTTCCTTTATTATTAACCAGATGCAGCCATAAGACATGGGCAATGCCAGATTGATCAACCGCTAAATGCGCTTCTGGGTTCCATTCACCCTGATTGGATAAATTTTTTGGTATGGACCAGTGCTCGCCATCTTTGGAATAACAATAATATACATCATCAGCAAAAGCGTTCCTATCAGGATCACTCAACCATATAACGTAACGGGTGCCTTCGTTGCTAATAGCAAGCTGGATGTCATAGTAGAACGAGCCATAGCTATAAAAGATACACTGTGGTACGGTCTTAGCCCAATCGCGATTCGAGAAGTCATTGGTCACATAATTGATACGACGAAGCAGATATGCCCCAGACTTTCCGTCGTCTCCTATAAATGCCACATGTAGCTTTGAGTCGCTTCCCAGGCAGATATCAGGATAGTAAGCCCATCCGCCATGCAGTGATCCCGAGTTTTTGTTATAGCTGGGGAACGGCATAAATGGCACAGACCATTGCTCTCGATCATAATATGAAAACCAGATGGTAGCATCGGGGCCAAACCAATAGGCTAATAATGCCTGGTCAGGCAGATAAAGAAGTTTTATGTTGTAACATATACTATAAAAAGAAGAATCGATCTCAGTAATTAAAATAGGTGTGAGCCACTGTCGATTTTCAATTCGGGAATAGTAAATTTTGTGAGACGGCCTGACTGTCAGATATTTTCTCTCTCCCCATAAAATGTGAGGCGTTTGGTTTTGATCCAAAATTAATACGACGTCTGCGATCTTGGCGTTCACATCCCGACTAAAAGAAAGCGGAGGGAGTAGCTCCGCGCCTCGCTTTTGAAAATAGTACAGCGAATCTTTAAGATCGTAGTTATAGGGTCTTGATCCGGTTGCCCAAACAAAATGGATGGTTTCATCGTTTCCAATAGCCATAGTTAAGAAGCTGAACTCGCGTTTATGATCTTTCAGGTTATCGTGCACAATTTCGGGAGTAGTCCAACTCTGGCTAAAGTTAGGTTGTGAAATTAACATAATTATTATTAATAACCACAATGGTAATAATTTCTTCATCATGGCGTCTCCTTTTATTCACTAGCAATAAAACAAGGCAGCGGCGAGCCTCACCGCCGCCTTAAGGATATTCTGTTTAGCTATTTATGGTCCTTAAAATATGTGGTTCTGAATACGGGACCTCCATGAGGATACCATGACTCATCCTTCTCTACAAAAGTATGGTCCCCTTCTAACTTACCCGTCCAGGGCTGTCGCTTCGCAATGACACCAGAGAAGACCTCTGCAATCCAATCATTGGCCTTTTCCTCTGAATCACTCCATAAAGGAGACCACGAGGAGCCATTTACATATTTCCACTCAGCCTCTGCCGTAACAGCAATGGAATCAATGGGCACGGGATCGCCCTCATAATCTGTGGAGGCTGAACCTGCTAAGAAGGAAAGTGAGGGCAAACCGCCTACCTGCGTCTCATCAAATATAAAGCCGTAAGCCCACCAGTACATTTGCCCCATTCCTTCTACCTCTTCATATTCGCTTTCTCCACTCGTTTCGAGTTGGGGCGGTCGTTTATTCTTATCATATTTTTTGGAAAAAAGTATCGGATTTAGCTGCGGTTTATCGACTTCGTTTGCTGCTGGATTATGCTTTAGTAGTTCTTTCGGTTGGTCAGTTGGATTCGGTTCTGGTTCCAGCGGATTTTGCATATTTTTAGAACACCCCCAGAATAACAGGACATTCAAAAGGAATATCCCCGCTATGATGAATATTGAATTTTTCATGATGACCCTCCTTTAAATGGTCAGGTTGAATTTTTATAAATCATTAAAAGAATGAAAATGAAAACATGAAATGTTCAGACCGAAATTGAGGGAGGGCTGCGACTGTGCCTGTCATAAAAAGAAAGACCTGAGCCGATATTTCCAAAATAAGTATAAAATACCTGCTCAGGTCCTAAATTATTTTTGTTACCATTGACTAAACTGCCCCCCCTCGTATTCCACATAATTGCGGGGGGGGGTAAAAAATTGACGAACCAGTTGCCTACTCCAACAAATGCTTCGTCCTTTTGGTCTGAAAATTAACATCTTAAAATCAAAAAAAACTTTTACTGATCAGATTGAAAGTACCAAGCTCGTCAGGCAAGATGTTTCACAAAAAATACAATACAACATAACCTTTTAATGTCAAAAAGTCAAGCGGAAAATTTTATAACCGAAAAATTTTTATGTAACATTTGCAGCACTAATTACGTCTAATGAGTGTCTGTTTGAGAACGTAACACAAGTCTGTCTATGGCAGATCAATTATAACTGATTCACCTGTCATAGGCAGACTTCTGGCCTGAGATTGATTACTAAGTTAAGTTAAAATTTTTAGTCGCAAGCAGGATGCTTGCGTTACGGTTGGCTCCGATAATGA
>JABAOC010000506.1_pt1 | contig 15201 bp, 15 predicted proteins | sample 7062161 | NCBI WGS metagenome assembly JABAOC01 (sample SAMN14538625, study PRJNA623070) | marine sediment metagenome | biome: marine biome [ENVO:00000428]; feature: marine pelagic biome [ENVO:01000023]; material: deep marine sediment [ENVO:00002113] | place: India: Gulf of Khambhat ... | reverse complement strand
GGTTCCAGCGCAATTACGAGCGTATTCAATTTGGCTATGATATCTTTCAGCGAGTAAACAATGTTCTTTGTCTCTTCGCTCATGGCTTTTCTCCTTCCTATCTTTGAATCCTAACATTCTTAATACGGTTTCTGTTGGTTCGGGAGATAAAGCTACAAAATAATCTAGTGTGGCTAATAGACCTCGCCAAGAGTGACCACATAGAACGAACATACAAAGCGTCTACTCAACATGTGCGTCCAAACTTTGCGTTTAAGTTAGAAATTGGATGAAATCTGCTATATAATGAGAGATTATGGCACCTAGGATGGCGAGTAAAGTGTATTTCAATCCTGTTTTGTAAGGGTTTTCATGACTGATTCTGCCTATGTAGCTTCCCAAAATGAAAGCCATTATGGTTCCGATTATGAATGTGAGGATAACAGCGAGATCCATATAACAACATACGAAGGGGAATAGAAGAACCAGTGTGGCTACAATTGTTGAAGCGAATGCGAGGAGGGTATTTGTAAATACTTCCCTTTTTGAATGTATTCTCGTCGTTACTCCATGGTCTGTTGCCTCATGAATCTGCAATGCCCTCTCCGCCGATTGAGACATGAAGAACCCAATGGAGTTTCCAAAGGCGTTCGCAAAACCACCGATTATTCCCGTGATTATCACCAGCTGAGTGCTAGAAGTAGCCTCGGCAACACCCATTATCAAACCTAAACACATGATCAAGCCATCTGCCAATCCGAAGGCGATTCCTTCCAAGTGATAGCTTTCCTCTGACAGATTTTCAGCCATCTTGCAGCACTTCGTATGCACATGCTCTTGACAACTGTCCGATTTATGCATTGTGTTGACAAATTTCCGAGCTCTAACCTCGCCTACTCAGCATCTCTATGAAGGCTTCGATTTCAGCCTTTACCTGAGCCTCATTGTAGTTTCTCCAGTCGGAAGAGTCAACATCCAATATCAAGCTTGGAACCCCAAGCTTCTCATGGATCACATCCTTCAAAACCGTCATCCCGACAGACATCATCCTACAACCCCGGTTGGTGGGCAAGACAACGCCGTCAACACTCCAATGCTTAACGAGCCTCAGGAGGAGATCGATCCGTCTGTCCACAACCGCATTCGCAAAGTTCGGAAGATATTTCCTAGCCAGGCTCTCTAGGGGCTTCGAAACATCCAAGTTCCCTGCCCAGACGTGAGAAAAAGTCTCTGCCACAATAACCGCGCCCAAGCTGTTCAAGTAGTCGAAAAATTTGAGGTTGAACCACATCGGCAAATTATCCCAGACTAGCCTATATCTCTCATCCTCGATTACGCCAATCTCGTTCTCAACCAGCTCCTTGAGCTCATCGCGCAGTCTCCCGTAGAATTCAATCGCCATCTCTGAGCCAGGAATGCAGAGCATGAAGAAAATCGCCGAGAAGGCGTCTCTGGCGCCCATCGGGGTTGGAATAGCCTTGCGGTAATCTTGAATCTCCATCCAGAGCTTGCTCGTGCGGTCTGAAAGGCGCTCAACCTCTTTAAGCCTATTTATGTCAAACTGACTTCCAGTCTGCTGCTTCAGGAACGAGATTAGTCCCTCAAGCTGAGCTGCGTAGTGCTCCACCTGATAGCCTTTAAGCTCAATACCCGTGGTATCATACGGTATATCCAAAAGAAAGAAGGGCCGATTCAGCCTTCTACTGGCAACCTGAAACCATTTGAAATGTGTGTCGCATGCTCCGGTAGAGGCGACAAGAAAATCAGGCTTCGGCAACCCACCCTCCGGTAGATCTTTCTCCCCAAAAATCGACCCGAGAACACATCTGGCATACGAACACAAGTCTTTGGAGAAGCCCTCCCTCTCAGCCGCCTCACAGAGTCTCACAGAAACTTGCCTAGCAGCGCAGACAGAGGCGTAGTTCTCGGGCCAGACGGGGATCACATCCATAGCCTGCAGCATTTCAACAGGAAAGGTGGAAGCCACCCATGCTACAGGTCTATCTTCCTTCTTGGCTCTGTGCGCACTCTCATAGAACGTCTTTATGTAATTCTTGTAGAAGCCTCTGGTTGTTTGCAGTTTCCTTCTAGTTTCTGTCGCCGACATAGTTTAACCCACTCCTCGGATCATCTCGATGAAAGCCTCTATTCGGGTTCTCAGCTGAGCTATTCCAGTCATTGCCTGTTCCCATTCAAGGTATAGGACGGGCAGACCCGAGGACTCTAACTCCTTCTTTAAAAGGGGAGCATCAAACAGGTGGGGGTCACAGAATCTCAGTACGAAAATTATGGCGCCCTCAACATCGTATCGTTTCGTCATATCCATAACATGCCTGAACCGGTCTTCTGATTGGCCCACAAATGGACAGGGAATCTTGTCTAGATATCGCCTCGCTATGGCGCGTAGCGGAGACTCGGCATCCGAATCAACCAAATTCCAGAAATACCTTGATCCCGTGCACAGGTCATCGGCAACAACGCTCCCGCCAGCAGCCTCCACAATTCTCAGCAACTCTGCGTCATCCATTACACTTCCTGAAACGAGCAGTCTTACTCCGCTCTTTGGTGGATGGTTTCTGTTGGAAACTTCGCGAAGTAGACGATTAAGCAGTTTGTTATGCTCGTCCTTGGGGGTGAGCATACTTGATAGGACCGTTTCTAGTGCTTCAGCTCCAGAGATCCGCGGTGGATCCTCTCGTCTCATATCATAGACTTTCTTCAAGAGGGTTCTGCTCTCGTTGTAGACTTTGATGGCTTTCCTTAGCGATTGATCTGAGATAGTGGCTCCAAAAGCCTTCTCGAGCGATTTTTTGAATCTGACGAGTTCGTCATAGAAGAAGGCGTGTGCCCTTTCAGTGTTTGTGTGTGGCGTGTTTATGAGATAGATGTAGGGGATTTCAGCATGGCGCCTCCACAAATCGTACATCTTGCCACGATTGTCACAGGAATTTGACGAAACATAACCGTCTAAATAATCGTAATCACCCTTCAAAGCCGCGTCAAAGCAGCTTCGACAGAAGGAGCACATGTTGTCTGGACAGTAGGCATCCGCTAATCTTGTGCTCCCCGAACTGCCTAAAATTCTGACTGGCAGAATATCCGCTGCGTGAATGATTTCCTCCGGGGTATATGTGCAGGTCCATCCAACCACCGCTTTATTTTGGCTTTTCCAGTTCCTAGCGACCGCATGTCTCGTCGAAGGCAAAGTTCTGAACTGTTCTAGAACGCGCATATTGGCACCCACTGCTTGTAGGGTCTATGAATAACCATCTTCTTATTAATATGCTCAAATCAGCGGAGGACAGAGATGGATTGGCACTTGGAGATAATGTCTTAAGGGTTTAAGTACTGATTCTCCACCGCTTTTAACAAGTTTGAAAAAGTCAAATTCACAGGCGTAGGAATTCTATACATCTTCCCATAACGGGCAATTGCCCCGCTCATAAAATCGACCTCGGTTGGCTTCTTGTTTTCAACGTCAATCAGCATTGACGGCTTGTGGGCGCCACCCTTCTCAAGATACGAGGTGAACTGGTCAAGAGCCTCAGGACCGAAGTCGTATCCATTAGCCTTCGCCACTTCCAGTCCTTCCTCAAGTATTCTCACCGCCAGATCCCGACTGTATTCAAATTCCATTGCTCCCTTCATCGTCTGCCCGGTCATGGCGCATATAGAGCAGAGAGCGGAGTTCAGGATGGTCTTCTTCCAAACATGTTTCTTGATGTCCGGGGTCTCCTCGGTCCTCAATCCAGAGGTCGTCATTGCCTTGGCTATGTATTTTGTCGTCTCATCTGTGGTGTATGTCCCCTCGTGCAGAGCCCCGATGTAGTTTGGTGGTTGGAACCAGTTCATGCTGACTTTTCCAGAGCCTACGAGATTTCCTGCGTAGTTTATTGTCGCACGGTATGTGGTGTCGATCTCAAGTGTCTCAGTGATTATCTGCTCGTTGTCCAGTCCATTTTGGTAGCTGACGATCTTCATTTCGGGCGTATATACCCGCTTAAGCTCTGGAAGCACGTATTTCAGAATGCATGCCTTTGTCGCTATGAAAATTATGCTGGGATCATACTTGGCTAGTTCGGATATGGAGCTAGCGGTTTTATCTATCTTGGCGCTTAGTTTCGTGATTCCGGATACATTCAGACCGTCTTCCCTTATTTTAGACAAGATCTTCTCCAGAATATCCTCTACCACGACATTTTCTCCACCTTCGGCCAAGTGAGCGGCTAAGATGGAGCCGACAGGACCCATGCCTATGATTCCGATTGTAGGCTTCTTCATAATGCATTTCATCCTTCAACGGGTTCTATGATTACTAATGATTTATCTCTTTTCCAAGCCTCAACACTTTTACTCTAAAGGCATTTATACAACTAGTAAATCGACATGCCGAACGTAGATAGCAAACGAAGAGGATAGATTAAATGGGAAAACTACTCTGGCAACCCTCTGAAGAGCACATAAAACAGGCCAATATAACCCAGTTTATCGCCCTTGTCAACAAGAAATATCGTCTTGAAATCGATTCTTATGCCCAACTCTACAAGTGGTCGATCGAAATCTTGTCAGATTTCTGGGCAACAATCTGGGACTTTGGGGAGATCAAGGCTTCCCATGGATATGATGAGGTGATCGATGACTTGAGCCGGTTCCCTGGTGCAAGGTGGTTTAGAGGCGCAAGGTTGAATTTCGCCGAAAACCTCCTCAGACACAGAGATGAACATCTGGCCTTCATATTTAAAGGAGAAACCCAAAAATCGGCCCAAATGACCTACGCGGAAGTCTGCAACTCTGTGGGGCGCGTGGCTAGATCACTGCGTGAGATGGGGGTTGCCCCGGGAGACCGGGTATGCGCCTACATGCCAAATCTAATAGAGACGGCCATAGCCATGCTCGCCGCCACCAGCATCGGCGCAACATGGGCTTCTTGTGGTGCTGAGCTCGGGACACAAGCGGCGCTGGATCGTCTCGGGCAAATTGAACCGAAAGTCTTGTTTACGGCTGATGGGTACTTCTACAAAGACAAAACTTTCAACATTTTACCCAAAGCAGAGAAAATCGCCAAAGGAATCTCCTCGCTCGAAAAAGTGATTGTGGTCTCCTACGCGGAGGCTAAACCTGACATTAGAAAAGTTCCTAACGCCGTACATTATGGCGATTTTCTTTCCTCAGAAGAGCAACCTGAGATTCAATTCGAACAATTGCCTTTCAATCATCCCGTATTCATCATGTTCTCCTCCGGGACAACGGGCAAGCCCAAGTGTATGGTGCAAGGAGCAGGTGGAATCCTCATCAATCACCTGAAGGAGCTGATGCTCCACACAGATCTAAAGCGAGAAGACACGATCATGTACATAACCAGCTGTAGCTGGATGATGTGGAACTGGCTGCTAAGCTCCTTGGCAGTGGGAGCTACGATAGTGTTGTATGACGGCAATCCCAACTATCCCGATACAAGTGCCATGTGGAAACTGATTCAGGATGAAAAAATAACCATTTTCGGTTGCAGCGCAACCTACATCAACTTTCTCCGAAGCCAAGGAGTTAAGCCTGGAAAAGACTACGATCTGTCGTCGTTGCGAGAGATATCCCAAACCGGCTCACCCCTTTCGGCTGAAGGATTCGAGTATGTCTATCAAGAAATCAAGGAAGACCTGCATTTTAATTCTATCTCGGGCGGCACAGACATCAACGGTTGTTTTGCCGCTGGAAGCCCCACGCTGCCGGTGTACGCTGGTGAGTTACAGGCCCCAGCTTTGGGAATGAAATTAAAAGCATATGATGAAGATGGCAGCCCAGTGCTTGATCAACAAGGAGAGCTCGTCTGTGAAGCGCCCTCTCCTTCCATGCCTCTCTATTTCTGGAATGATCCCAATAATGAAAGATACAGAAACGCGTACTTCACGTTTTATCCTGGCAAGAATGTGTGGAGGCATGGCGACTACGTTATCATTCACAGCGACACAGGCGGGATAACGTTCCTCGGTCGTTCCGACGCTGTCTTGAAGCCTTCAGGGGTGCGCATCGGTACGGCCGAAATATACAACGTGGTGGAGAAAATGGCGGAAATCGCGGACAGTCTGGCCATCGGGCAGCGTTGGAAGGGAGATCAACGCGTCATACTTTTTGTCAAAGTCGCTCCGGGACACAATTTGACGACAGATCTGAAAAATGAGATAAGAAAGAACTTGCGCTACGAAGCGTCTCCTCGACATGTTCCGGCCCTAATCATGGAAGCACCGGATATCCCCTACACCTTCAACATGAAGAAAGTTGAACTTGCGGTCACGAACCTAATACATGGCAAGCCGGTCCTAAACAGGGATGCATTGGTCAATCCAGAGTCGCTGGATTATTTTGAAGAGATTCTTCCCGAACTTCAAAAGGATGCTTAAGTGCGCAACAGTATGTGAAGGCCTAACGTCAAGAGCGGTGGGCGTAAAAGAACGTTAATGTCAGCGCAAGTGCCAGGTTTGGACTGCTAGAATAATGGCTCTGATGATTAATGACGCGCCGATGAGCATTATGAATACTCCCCAGTATGCAAACCATGTTGTTGGTGTTGTTGTCTCATTGAGGAACTCGCTGATGAGATAGCTTGTTCCGAGCCATGAAACAACGTTTGACGCAGTTTCCGCTTTCTTGCTATAGTGCGAAGCGACAATAAATCTAAGTGCCAAGATGACTATTTGGAAAAGCCCCCAGATCAGACTGAATATAATCACAGCGGAATAGACCACAGAATGTGTTCCAGGAACAGCTGGCGCTGGAAAATAGACAATCCTCATGTTCGGAACCTTCACAATGTCGAAGTCGCCAAAGAAAGCTAGGATCGCACCAAAGAGATCCGGTGTTATTGCAAAAATAATTCCGACCAAAACAAAGAAGACGCCTGCAGACGTGGCGCTGAAGAGACGTTCTCTATATCTATGTTGAGAAGCATTGGGGCTTCGGTTCAATACCTTCACTTCGGCTACAGTATTTGATATTGTGACCATATAACTTTTTTTTGCTTGGTGCATATTTTAAATACTCAGGACTGGATAAAGAATGAACTAGACCGATTAAGGTGAATGTTCATGCCGTTTTGTCCAAAGTGCGGCGCTGAGATTCATGAGGAGATGGCCTTTTGTCCGAAATGTGGTGCTCCTTTGAAGGCTGAAATGCCCCCTGCCGAGGCGGTAGCGCCGGAACGCCGTAGACGTGAGAAAGAGGAAAAAACCGAAAAGGCCGAGAAGGCGGAAAAACGGGAGAAGGAGGAGAAGGGGGAGAGGCCAGAGAAGTACGAGAAGCGTGAGGTGAGTGCCATAGGACCGCTAATAGGCGGCTTGTTCTTGATATTTCTTGGCTTAGCGTTATATCTACAAGTAATGGGTTACCACATATGGGATTTTGCAGGAGCCCTCTTTCTTGTTATAGTAGGGATAATAATCATAATCGCAGGAATCTACGCATCAAGGATGTTTCCTAGACCTTAGAGGAACCATTTGAAAAACAGTCTGTAGAGCTTGTGTTCCAAAAGAGTCCCAAAACTGTCTCTTCCAATCACACGAAAATAGTTTTTCCCAGCTGCCTCCACCAAATCCCCAATTTCATACCGAGGAAACATACAAGAAGAAATTATCAGGCTTCCCCACTCGCCACGTTCCAGCTTGTGCAGCATCTTTGTTCCTTGTCGGGTGTTGACTTCGAAAAAGTACTTGTCATAGTTTGGCGTAACGTAAGGCAAGTCGTCAAATTGCTGTGCAAAGACGCCTTCCGTCGCGCTGTAAATCTCAACCATCGGAACCTCACCAAAATATTTTCGAAGAATCGGCGCATACTTGGATTGTATTTTCCTTACGCTTGTACAGAATAGGGCGTGGAAGTTCCACAGTTCTTTAGGCTTCTTTCCATGTTTCCTCTTGATGTATCTTGCAAAGGACAGAATTACTGGTGTGACGCCCATTGCAGCCGTCACTTTTTCGTTGAGGGCTTGCTGATAGACCAGTTCAAAGCGTCTTCGCCAGTCTCGTTTCGTGATTCCCGGACCCAACACATCTAATTCTTCTTGTCTAGGTAGAAGACTAACCTTGTCGAGCATTGGGTTGAGTCGCGCGTAGGTTCCTGAGCTATATCCATAGGTTACCTCTTGCCCGTTCACAATCATTGTGTGAACGTTCGATGGGAAGTTGAGATTGAAGATGTTCCCGTCTAGGATTTCGAAGTCCTTTTTCCTCAGCACATAGTTCGCTAGCGCCCTTGCCCCGCACGTGAAGATCTGTTCTAGATGCGTCTTCGTTGCTGGCAGAACCTTGGCGGTTCCTGTTGAGCCTCTCGTCATTACCCAGCACATAAGCGGTTCGGGCAGGATTGCTGTGTGATCGCCCTTTTGAACTTCAATCAGATACGGGTTGAGCGCTTCGTAGTCTACGACGGGGAAATTGGCCCGAAAATCTGCCACGTTTTCAATGTCGGAAGAGTGGCGGATCCTTCCGTAATGCGTCTTTTCATATTCTCTAGTCAAGTCTGATAGGACTGAGCTTTGAAATTCTTCAGGATTCTTTACAGACTCGTACCACGAGCCTATTATGGATTGAAAAACGTTTTTGTCATCTTCGGCTGGAAACATATCAAATACGGAGATAGTTTCGTGTAATCGCCTTATATCTTTGGCGCGCATGCGTCGAGTCTCCGCTTTTCAATGTTAATCTTGACTTCATAAATCAAATAAGCGCAGCTCTTTAAGCGAATTCAGATGGTTCATGACAAGAATTACTGTGTACAATGTAGTTGGTTACGCTTTAGGTTTGGGACTCTCTACTGTTGGGGCAATCTTGTTGGTTGTGGCATTATGGAACGCATGGCCGGACGTGGTTGGCTCAGCTGATGTCTTCGCAGCTTTGGAGGCCCAACTATGGGCAGAAGAGTTCGACTTTGGCATCGGTGTCAGGTTCAAACTAATGGAAGTGACTATCCTAGGGTCTGCTCTGTTGGCTTTGGGAATTTTCGTTACGGTCCTCAGCCGACAGGTGTTCCACGCAGGAAAATACATTTTTCTGAAGTGCCCCTTCTGCAAGAACCGTTGGAAGGCAACGCGAGCAAGAACATGGGCGAAATGCCCCCACTGTAACAAATTCATCCAACCAAGAATAGCAGGAACTACAGAATAGCGAATGAACGCACGCGTTATTGTGCGCCCTTGCCTGTCTTCCCCAATCGTTAAATGATGTTGTTTTGTCGGCTAGCTAGCTAAGCGACGGTTCTGTTGCGAAATGGGAGAGCTTGGCGTACCAGACAGATATATCGATGTATTCTGTGGCAGAGTGCCCAAATCAGTACTAGCTAGAAACTACACCGACTACAGTCCAGAAAGACTGAAACGAATATACGATAGAGCCAACTTGAAAGTTCTATCGTAGGCTCCCTTTCTTTTTTTATAGTGAGAAACAACTAAGAATCCTGATTCTGTTTTCATAATTCCTTAATTATTCTAAGTAGATCAGCATCTCTTGATGAAAGTTGGTTAAGGAAGAAGAGAAGCTTCTGAGACAGCTAGAGGTTCTCAGAAGATTTATCAAGAATGTAGAAGGGAAGAAGCAGGCTATCGAAAAGGGCATCGAGAGCATCAAACCTTCGTAGTATCATATTATCCTAACAAGCTTTTTTTGTGCATACGTGAGAGCTACAACATAGTTCTAACCTCAAAATAGCCGTTATAGTTTAACTGAAACCTCATTTTTCCTAGGGAAATAGAAAACATAGTCAAGTTAGTTTGTTGCGTAGGGTAAACAACATACATCAGCTAGAAAAGGGGAAAAGACGAAACAAGGTATATCTACTGAAGAAATGCATGTATGCTAAGAAGATGAACTCATGAGTCAGAAGGTTGTGATGTTCGAGACAAGTTCCTTAATAGACATAGCAAAGGGTGTTCTCAGAAATACCCGCAAGACTAGCGAACTTCTTAAAGCACTAAAGAAATCAGTTCGTTCGGGTAGAATCAAAGTCGTCTATACTCATATACAAGTTGACGAGATAAGTGAGGATGAAGCTGAAACTAAAGTCATCCAAGAGCTTTTCAATGAGCTAGAAGCTCAATCGCTACCAACTAGGATTGGAGTCTGGAACATCTCAAGATGGAATATGTCTAGGTGGAGCGGTGAACTGGAACATCATTTATTTGACAAACTAAGAACTCCTCAATCAAGGAAGAAGTGGTTAAAAGATTTGATACAGGCTCTAACTACTATTGAACTAGATATAGTCGTAACAAATGATCGTGGGGTTCACCATGCTATACGAGAGATAAGAAAAGAAGTAGGAGACGAGATGAAGTGTGAAGCTTATAATCTAGAAAGTTTTCAAAAATGGTTACAACGTACTCTCTTCGATTTCTCTTGATGCATGCAAGGGGTTATATTTGGAACCTAAAACAAAGAAAATAGCTTTAGCAACTCTCTTCGGAGCTCTAATTTCCCTTTCCAAGGTTATTGTACCCTCTCCATTAGATAAAGTGGTTATTGGTGTTCAAGCTCTGCTCTTAGCTTTAGGTGCTCTCTCACTTGAGAGAATGGGGGCTACTTATGTTGCTATAATTGGAGGATCTTTAACAGCTCTATGGAGGATTTCTTTTGCACCCTTTACCTTTGCATTTGCCCTGCTGTATGGGTTGTTTATCGACATTTCATTTCTTTTGCTTAAGGTAAAAACATTGAGTCAGAATGCAATACGAATCAGGCTTATCGTTTCACTTACTCTGAGCACAGCTCTATTGGGATTTTTAAGCTACTACACGACAGTCTTCATACTCGATTTGCTCCCAAGAAATCTTATGTTAGAAGTAGGCATGCTTATCATTGGAACACTAAATGGTTTAGTAGCTGGCTACTTCACCTATATTGTATGGAATGGGTACCTGATGAAAGCATTCCGACTATAGAAACAAGCTCACTCTAATGCATGCATGCTTTAGAAGCTATTATAGAATTTTCAAGCCTTGCAGGATGTGAACTATGATAACCAGATAGAACGATAGGGTTATGCTGACATGAAAGAACCTGTTAAGATGAGGTTTGATGGTCTTCAGAATCTGGAATCTATGTAGGAAACCGCTTGCAACTAGAAAAGGCATGACTATGTACAGGACCAACCCCGTACCTAGGTCAGGGAAGAATCTTGGGGGTCTTCCAACTTGTTGGGCGTAGTGGATGGATATGAGTAAAAAAGAGATCAAGTTCCCGAAAACGTGAATCTTGAGTAGTACTTTCAACTTTTTGGGATATCTACGCTTCAAAACATAATATGTGGGTGTGAAGAGAGCTATGAAGAGAGTTCCAATCCAACTAAGCCAATGAGTGAAACGGAAGGAACCAACAAAAAAGTTCAATTGCAGCCAACGAAAGTATGTAGCAACCGAAAGGAGAATAGTCACCAGAATTATTGCTGTTGCTATCTGAAAATCTATATCTTTCGGATATTTCAAATAAATTGCCTCACGAGTTATCAATGGTTTAGAGTTTCATCGTTTTCTTATATCTCTTTTTCCTGATCAGGAAGACACTGACGATTCTGTTCAGATGAGATATAGCATGCATGTCCTCCAAGCTATGAAAGAACTGGAACAAACAGCACTCTCCTAACCCCCCTCCTTTTTGTGAGATTTATCTTTAAGACATGATGTTGTTTTTGACTATTCCTTCTTTTCTAACTATGCGAGATTATAGAATGAAGAAGGTACAGCCAATAAAGAAAAAGGGAAAGTTGGTTGTTTTTTGTGGTTGGACTTGTTGGACTATTCGCAGCATTTAGATTTCTTATGAGATTCTTTGTGTGCTTCCATCTCTTCTTTTGTGTTGAAGGTTTGACCACAACACTCGTATTTCTCTTCCTTTGATTCAGAAGACATTTTCAATCTCTCCAGCTTCTCGTATACAATCTGACATCTGAAATATAAGTGATAACAAATCTACTAGAGCTTTTAAGCTCACTTCATTTTATCTTTCTTTTAGGTGATGAATGTTGGATATACCATCTATATCAGCAGTAGTAGCAGCTGTAGGTGTACTAGTAGCTGCTCTCTATGCTATTTTGGAACTACGAAATCTAGTTAAGACGAGACAGACAGATCTTGTGATTAGACTATATTCAACTTTGACTAACAGAGAATGGCTAGAAGCATGGGATAGAGTGAGAGACAGTGAATATAGAGGGCATGATGAATACAAGAAGCAATATGGACTCGTTGATCTGAATGCCGTTAATGCCTACTTCGAGCTAATCGGCGTTCTCCTACGCAAGAAACTTATAGACATTGGTCTGGTTACTGAACTCTTCACTTGGACAGCAAAGAGGCTATGGGAAAAAATTAAGCAATTTGCAGAGGAATTGAGAAAAGAATACAATGATCAGAGCCTATATTCAAACATTGAATACCTTTACAATGAAACACAGCAAAGAGCACAAACACTACAAGCACAACAATAAACCATTCATTGACTGCTAGAACACTAGGAGAACCCAAGAGATTACGTAGTGTAGAGTAGTCTCTTCCATAAGTCGTAAGTATTTCTGGCATGTTCTGAATGAGAGCACCAAGCTGGTGAAACAAAGTGGAAGATGTTCTAATAGCACCTTGTGGCACACATTGTGGATTCTGTGTTTACTACAGAAAGGAAAGAATGCCCCATTGTTCTGGATGTGGGACTCATGAGGGACGTCCTTTCTGGGGTGATTGCAAACTCTATTCGTGTGCTAAGGATCATGAAGTTGAACACTGTGGAGTGTGTAAAGAATTTCCATGTGAATTATTTGTGAATCAATTTGATCCAGAGCATGGACAGAAGAGTGCCATCATGAGAGCTGGGTTATTAGCGTATCGGAAAAAGGCTGGAACAGAAAAATACGTTGAAATGTTCAAAAAACTGAAAGACGAAGAAGAAAAATCTTAGATTCACTCTTATACTTCATCTGCTGTTCATGATATCAACACTACTAGCAACTATGCTCTACAGAATACTAATATCAAGTAAGGCGAAGTAAACGCCAAACACTCAACTATTCCCCTTTTATGTAAAGCTTCCACAAGATCGGTATCAGAAGAGTTATCATCACAATGTTTGAAATGAAGCTCATCATAAAAATGAAAAATATATTTTCTGGTGCACTTGCTTCCAAGAGTGCTTCAACAATAGGAAGCCAAATTGCTGCAAACACCAAAGAATAGAATGGAGCAAAGACAATTAATAGAATCACGCTGACAGCGAAAAGAACTATCTTCAAGTTTTTCTTCATCTTTTCTCATTCCATTTTTTATGCCTATTCTATGGGCACATGCATGCTTCTCTGAAGAATCCCTCTTAACCTTGCATTAGTAAGGCTTGCGTCTCATCTGTCTAGTTTCTAGATATGGAGTCACAGTCTGTCAAAATCAAATGCCAATGTAGTATTCCTAGAGGATGTTGAGTATTCCAAGTATGTTGATTGTGTTGAAGATAGCTATGAAGAGAAACAGCACATTACATACGACTGCCATGATATAGAGAAAGGCTGTAAGAGTCCTAGCAGAGAGATCAGAACCTTCTCCATACTTCTCCAAGAGGTCCCAGACAACAGCTGTGGTGATACTTCTCTCGTCTATCTGAAGCTGATGCATTTCGCGTGTGCAGAAGAGAAAGTGAACAGACAATTTTGGAGGGGATTGAGTTGATCTTATGCTCAGTAGCAGAGTGTCCATTGTATTACAGATTTCTGTCAAAAACGCATAAATAACTTGGCAATATACATCAGTTTGTGCTAAAATTGCTGAAAGAAGCCTGCGGCGTCTTCGGTGCCCAAGATTTCAAGCAGGACCTCGTCTTCCCACACATTTACTGGGGGCTGAGATCACAAAATCATCGTGGTCACCAGTCACATGGCTTCATCACATTTGACGGAAAATTCAATATGCACAGAGATTTAGATCTAGTTCCCAAAATAAAGAGAGAAGACCTCCAAAGCTGGCTCACCAGATTGCCAGGAGATGTGGGGATAGGTAGCATAAGATACACTACATCCGGCGGAACCGACGAGGAATCATTGAGAAAGGGTATTCAGCCGTTTTTGGCGGAGAAAGACCAAGCAAAAATTGCCATGGCCTTCAACGGCAATATCGTCAATAATTTCCGGCTGAAGAGAGAAATAAGAAAGGAGTTTCCAGGCTTCTCCTACGAGTGCGACGCAGAGCTGCTTTGTAGGAAACTGCTTCTCGAGCTTATTGAAAAGGGTGATCTGGCGTCTTCTGTTGGAGCCTGTATGACGGAGATAGAAGGCGCATTCTCGGTGGCAGGAATAACTCAACAGGGAGAATTGTTTGCTTTTAAAGACCTGTACGGAATAAGACCGCTCTGCTGCGGCCACAGCGAGGGCAGCAAGATATACGCTACTTCTTCGGAGACTGTCGGTTTAGACATCAACGGTCTTGAGTTTGATTTTGAAGTGGAACCGGGAGAACTTGTTGTCGCATCAAAAGATGGATTCACAAGGGAGCGGCTTGTCAGAGGCAAAAGGAGAGCGCTCTGTGGTTTCGAGTTCGCCTATTTTGCCAGACCGGACTCGAGAATCGGAGACAGATACGTTTACGAGGTTAGAGAGGGCTTTGGAAGAAATCTCGGAAAGGAATACGCTGAAATCACAAAGGATGCTGACATAATTATCTCGATACCCCAAACCGCTAATGATTCCGCCTATGGACTTCATGAAGAGACTGGAATAAGGTGGGAGCGGGCGTCTCGAAGACACAGATACGTGACGGAGAGAGCGTTTATTCTCCTGCACAGAGAGAGACACTCAACGATTGATAAGAAGGTTAACATCCTAGATCGAAGGCTTCATGGAAAAAACGTCGCTGTAGTTGAAGACAGCATCGTCAGAGGCGACACGACCAAGACCGTCATTCGAAAACTGCGTAAGAAGGGAGCAGAGAGGATCGACCTATTTGTCACTTTTCCGAGGATAATCGGCCCCTGCTTCTACGGAATCGATATGGCGAGTTACGGTGAGTTAATCGGGTCTAGGCACAAGGCCGAAGAAATAGCCAAGATAATCGGCGCTGACACGGTAAACTATCAGTCACTGGAGGGCTTCATCAGAGCGACAGGCTTCAAAAGAGACGCGCTGTGCATGGCGTGCGTCACGGGCGAATACCCCACGCCATTAGCCCAAAAGCTAGCGAGCGAGATGAAAGAAAGGTTTGAAAAGGGGCTT
>JABAOC010009109.1_pt3 | contig 15215 bp, 14 predicted proteins | sample 7062161 | NCBI WGS metagenome assembly JABAOC01 (sample SAMN14538625, study PRJNA623070) | marine sediment metagenome | biome: marine biome [ENVO:00000428]; feature: marine pelagic biome [ENVO:01000023]; material: deep marine sediment [ENVO:00002113] | place: India: Gulf of Khambhat ... | reverse complement strand
GAACCCTATATATTCGCAATGTTTTGCCACTTGTGCCGTGACTGCTTAGCCCAAGGCTTGAAAGGAAGATTCGATTACTTAGACGGAATCGTTGAAGGCCAATCGTGCCTCCACTTAAGACAAGCTTTCAACGCATGGCGACTCCACATACCCGTCGACTACGCCTACTACATATACGTTCCCCACGGCGTTCAAACACCCCACGCGACACCATATCTTGCTCAGGAACTGGCAAGATTCAAGCACTCTATCGAAGAATGGATTGGCAGAAAGATTACGGACAGCGATCTTGACAGAGGAATAAAAATAATGAATCGAAACAGAGAGCTAATGCACAAAATCTACGAGTACAGAAAGCTCGACAACCCTAAGATGACTGGTCTTGAAGCAATGGAAATGGTTCTCGCGAGCCAAGTAGTGGATAAGGAAGAACATAGCGAACTTTTAGAACAACTCTTGCAGGAGCTTCCAAACAGAAGGCTAAATCGAAACCCCGGGGTTCGTCTAATGATAATTGGAAGCGAAAATGACGACAGAGTTTTCATGCAAAACGTAGAGAATCTAGGCGCAACATTTGTAATTGACGAACATTGCACTGGAACACGTTATTTTCTGCACAACGTAAGTCCGCTGGAAGACAGGTTGGAGGCAATCGCAGAGCGCTACGTGGATAGAATCCCATGTCCAAGCAAAGACTGGCCAGAATTCGCAAGGGTTAGACATGTCGTAAACCTAGCTCAACAATTTAAAGTTCAAGGAGCCTTTGTCATACAAAACAAGTTCTGCGATCCCCATGGAATCGAAATCCCTCCGTTGAAAGAAGGCTTGAAGACCGTGGGAGTGCCTACATACCCGTTAGAATTTGACGTGACTGTTCCTTGGGGACAGTTTAGAACCCGAGTGGAGGCTTTCTTAGAAACGTTGACGGGACTGGAGGACCTATTCTAATAGTGGGCAGGAAGATGAAAATAGATGGTTGAAGCAATAAAGAAACATCCAACTGAACTGTTGAAGTGTTGGAATGAAGCCAAGAATCTGAGGAAAAACTACTATGAGAACTACCTCCACGCCCATGAAAAAGGCGGATTGCGGTGGGCTGGCGGGGCTTGGAGCTTCAGTTCCATACCAGCAGGTCTGGGAAAAGATGTCTATAGCATAACAGGCGAACCCTACGGAGCAACAATAGCTTTTCACAAAGATTTCGCCGCGAAGTGCCACGATGCAGTTGAAGCCGCAGGCTTTCCACGAACTCTATGTGCTTACATGAGAAACTATTGGGGCGCACTTCTCCTCGACAAATTTATACTAGCTGACGGAACAATCGTTGATGAATATCCCGCTCCAGATTTCATGTGGCAAGACCATATCTGCTGCAGCCACGGGAAATGGTATGAAGTCGTGAGGTGGCTTGAAAAGAAGAGAGGGAAAGAAGTGCCGATGTTCGGTGTAGATGTTTCAGTGGGCTACTCTTTCCAACCAATGGAAGACTATAAAGTAAACTATATTGTTCGACAGCTAAATGATGGAATTGAATGGTTGGAAAAGGTCAGCGGGAGGAAGTATGATGACGAGCTATTGTGCGATGCTGTTTGGAATGAGATGCGGTCTACTTCTCTGTGGGCTGAAATCTGCGCTCTCAATCAGGCAATTCCAGCGCCTCTTGACGAGAAAACAATGTACTCATTCTACGTCATAGGTACTCTTATGAAACATAGACTTGAATGTGTAGCCTTCTATGAAAAACTGAAAAAAGAGGTTGAAGACAGGGTTGAAAGAGGCATAGCTGCTGTACCTCACGAAAGGTTCCGAGTCATAACAGACACACAGCCCCCCTGGGGATTCCTCAAGATCTTCAGAGAAATGGAGAATTACGGTGTAGTGTCCTTAGGCTCTTTATACACCTATGGTCTAATTGGAATGTGGGAATACAAGCCGGACGGCAGATGGACCCCGAAGTCTTTGCCTTTGAAAAAGCCTGAGAAAAGAGATGAAGCTTTGAGAGCTATCGTTGAGTGGACACTTAACAGACCTGAATGGGCCCACTTCTATAAACCTGAGATGAAGACCAAAATGATGAAAAGCATCGTGGATCAGTGGAAAGCCAACGCTGTTTTACTCCATTATAATCGTGGATGCGAAGGATTAAGCGTTCACATCGCTGAAAATCGTTTAGGCCTACTTGACTTGGGAGTTCCAGTCTTTCCTTTTGAGGGAAATATGGGTGACGAAAGAGAATTCGACTTTTCCGGGACGATGTCCCGGTTGACCGCGTTCTTCGAGAGTATGGGGTTAAAGAAATCAGCTGGTGAATAAGAGGAGGGCGTCATGTGATAACGGCTGGAATAGACATAGGCGCAAAATACGCGAAAATCGTATTTCTGGAAGACGGGAAGGTTTTGCATAGGGCTAAAGAGGTTGTAGGGTTTGACGTTTGGAAATCTGCAAGTGCCCTTTTTGAAGATGCTTTAGACAAAACGGGGTTGTCACGCAGTGATATCGGAAAGATCGTGGCCACCGGCATGGGGAAAAAGGAAATCCATAACAAGCCCCCAATAGGCGCTGGCAGCACCGTTTCCGAAGTAGTTGCAGACGCCGCTGGCGCCTTCCTTCTAGTGCCATCCGTGAAAACGGTTATCGATGTTGGTGCCGAAGAGGGTAGAGGCGTCAAGGTCGGTGAAAACGGCAAAGTCAAAGACTTCGTAATCAACGAAAGATGCGCAGCTGGCGCTGGAACATTTGTTGAAACCATGGCAAGAGCATTAGAGGTCAATATACAAGACATGGGTCCTCTATCGCTTAATTCTACGAAAGCTATCCCTATGAATGCTCAATGTGCAGTCTTTGCCGAGTCCGAAGTTGTTTCCCTAATCCACTCCAGAGTAGAAAAGAAAGACATTGCCCGGGCGATACATGACGCCATGGCAGGAAGAATAGCTTCAATGGTGCTTCGAGTTGGCGTGGAAGAAGATGTTGTCCTCGTCGGCGGTGTAGCCCTCAACTCTGGGTTCCTACCACCTCTCAAAAAAGAACTAAACACTGAGATAGTTGTTCCAGATTTCCCGGAATACGTAGGCGCTCTCGGAGCCGCCCTTATCGCAGAAACTACGGAGGAGTGAAAAACGAGTCAAAAAAACGTTGAGGAATATTGGCGCTGGCCAGAGTACAGATACACGGTGCCCAAAAAAGATTGGCGCGATGCCAAAATCATAACGTCCGGTGTCGATATTGGGTCAGTAGGCAGCAAAGCAGCAGTCATGTTAGACGGTGAACTCTATGCTTATGCAGTTATGCGAACTGGAGGAGTTAGCGAGGAAACTGCAGTTAAGGTGACTAAATGGGCCCTTGAAGAAACAGGCCTGGAAATTGAAAAACTACATCACGTTGTAGGAACAGGCTATGGCCGTGTTAATGTTCCTTTTGCGAACAGAACAATAACCGAAATTGCTTGCCATGCCCGAGGTGCACACTACGTGTACGGTCCTACTGTGCGAACGGTGTTGGATGTTGGCGGGCAAGACTGCAAAGCAATTCGCTGTGACGATAGAGGTAAGGTTCTTTCTTTTCTCATGAACGACAAATGCGCCGCTGGAACAGGAAGAGGCTTGGAAGTTTTCGCAGACCTCGTAGGCATTCCCATACAAGATCTAGGCAAAGTTTCCCTTCAAGTTGATAAAGAGCCGCCACCTGTCAGCAACACGTGTGTGGTTTTCGCCAAAGCAGAATCCCTCGCCTTGCTTCGTCAAGGATGGCCGAAGGAGAAAGTAGCTGCCGCTTATCACGCTGCGATGGCTGACAGAATAACAGACCTGCTTACTCGTGTTGGAATTGAAGAAGATTTCGTGATAACCGGTGGCGTTTCTAAGAATGAAGGCGTCGTTCAAAGACTCTCAAAATTGTTAAATGTAAAGCCGCTGTCGCCTAAGATTGATCCCATTCTCGCTGGTGCGATAGGTGCGGGGCTCTTCGCAAAAGCGTTACAGGAAAAACAGCTAGGCTTACGCTAAACCAAAAACTTGAGGTGACAATAGATGAAAGCCCATTATGGCTACAAAGACGGTTCAGGAGACTTCTTTATTGTCATTGACACCGACAGCTGTAACGGTTGTGGCGACTGTGTTAAGGCTTGTCCAAATGGTGTTCTAGAGTTAACCTTGAACGAGTTTGACATAGAAGGCGATACGATAGTAGCTGTCAAGGAGGAGCATCGCAAAAAAATAAAGTACAGCTGCGCCCCTTGCAAACCTATCACTGGTGAAAGAAAGATCCCCTGCATTTTGGCCTGTCAGACAAGAGCCATAACCCATTCATGGTGAAGAGAAGCCCTGTCGAGAGATGCTTGACGGTGATCACCTTGTACATAGACGGCCTGAAAGTTCAGGCAAATAAAGACGACATCATAATTGAGACTGCTGAAAAAGCTGGCATCTACATTCCTTCATTATGCTTTCACCCGGATTTACCTTCCTTTTCTACCGTAAAGGCGAAGGACAGAGTTTATCGTGGCAAAGATCTTCCTCTAGAAGGCTTTGTGGATGTTGAGCCTAAGGGTTGTGACTTATGTCTTGTCGAGGTTGAGGGCCAATCTGAATTGGTGCACGCCTGCAACACCTTTGTAGCTGAAGGAATGAAGATCGCTACAAGAACAGAACGTGTTCAAGAAGCTAGGCGAGAAAGACTAGCTCATATTCTTGCAAAGCATCCGCACGCCTGCCTAATTTGTGCCCAGAGAGAAGGTTGCTCTAGAGAACCATGTTCATTGAACGTGCCAGTGGCCGAAAGGTGTTGTGACAAGTTTGGAAACTGTGAACTAGAGAAAGTTGCTTCGTACATCGGGATAAGGGAAGACACTCCTCGTTACGTACCAGCAGGGCTGCCAATACTGAAAGATGAACCCCTCTTCGTTTTTGACTTCAACCTCTGCATCGGTTGCACTCGTTGCGTCAGAGCCTGCAAAGACCTACGTGGAGTACAAGCTCTTGAACAAACTTACGTAGATGGCCAGGTTCTTGTAGGCACAAAGGCTCCTTCACTCAAGGACTCAGGCTGCAGATTCTGCGGTGCCTGCGTTGAAGTTTGCCCTACAGGAACTCTCAGGTACAAAGACGCTGAGCTTGAAAAAACGATCATCCCATGCGTCGCCGCATGTCCTGCTGGCATCGACATTCCCTCTTACATCCGTTTCGTTGGTGAGGGGAAGCTTGATGAAGCAGCTGCAGTTATACGGGAGAAGGTTCCTTTTCCTAGGGTTCTGGGTTACGTATGTCACCGTCCCTGTGAAGGTTCTTGTTCTAGAAACGAACTAAACGAGCCTGTGGCAATTTGCGCTCTGAAGCGATTTGCAGTTGAAAACAGCACAGACCTTTGGAAGAAAAAGTCGGAAAAAGCATCGCCTACTGGGAAGAAAGTAGCCATAATAGGCTCTGGACCTGCAGGGTTCTCAGTTGCTCACTATTTAACAAAGAAGGGACACTCAGCCACAATCTTTGAAGCGCTGCCTGAACTGGGAGGTTTGATGAATACAGGTATTCTCCGCTATAGACTCCCCAAAGAAGTTCTGCAAAAGGACATCAACGAAATCTTGGAACTGGGTATCGAGACAAAAACTGGCGTTAGAATTGGAACAGATGTGGCTTTTGACGAGCTGCTGAAGAACTATGATGGGGTATTTGTTGGAGTTGGCGCCCAAGAGAGTCAACCATTGAGAATAAAGGGTTCTGAATCAAAGGGTATTTGGCTCGGATTGGAGTTCCTCAGAAACATAAACTCCAACCAAAAAGTGGAAGTAGGAAAAAGGGTTCTTGTCATAGGTGGAGGCAACGTTGCCATCGACGCAGCAAGAACTGCCGTACGTTTAGGAGCCAAAACATCTGTCTTGTATCGCAGATCAAGGCGGGAGATTCCTGCCGACCTCGAAGAAGTTGAGCAAGCGGAGAAAGAAGGAGTGCATTTCCACTTCCTTCTAGCCCCGAAAGAAATTCTAAGTGAAGGTGGCGATGTCTCTGGAGTGAAATGTCTTAGAATGAGGCTAGGAGAACTTGACGAGACTGGGAGAAGGCGCCCTGTCCCAATTCAAGACAGTGAAGTTGTTATAGGAACAGACAGTGTTATCATAGCGATTGGCGAAACACCTGACCTGTCCTTTGTTCCCGAGAATGTTGAAATTACCAAAGAAGGCACCTTGAAAGTAGATCCCTCCACTATGGAGACTAACATAGCAGGCGTCTTTGCAGGGGGTGACGCTGTGAGCGGCCCCACATCTGTGATTCAAGCGATTGCGATGGGCAGAAAAGCAGCAGCATCCATCGACAAGCATCTTGGAGGAGATGGAAACATTGATGAAACATTGGTTGAAAAAGAAAGTCAAGATGGATGGTTAGGGCCAGAGAGAGATTTCGCTGAGAAGAAACGCATTCCCATGCCTTGTCTGCCGGTTGAGACCAGATGCAGAAGCTTTGCCTTGGTTGAGCTTGGCTACAGCCGAAGAAACGCTGTGGAAGAGGCAAAAAGGTGTCTTCAATGCGACTTACGGCTTCAAATCAATGCACCGCCGCTTCCTCCAGAAAAATGGCTGAAGCTTGACGAGTCTTCTGTTGCCGAGGTTCCAAAGACCGAAGGAGTCTACCAACTCTTGAACGAAAACAGAGAAACAATTTACATCAAAGGGTCAATGAATCTTAGAAAAGAACTTCAAGAACAGCTAACCACTAACCGCGAAGCAACACATTTTCTATACGAAGAAGCAAAAATGTTCACTGCAAGAGAAAGCGAGCTTCTCCAGCAATTTCTCAAAAAACGGGGAAAACTGCCCAAACAGAATGCAGATATAGACGATCTCTACTAACCTCGTAAAAACCTAACTCGTACTTCACTATTCTTTTTTATTGTACCTTCTCACTGTAGTATGCAAATGAATGGTTTCTAGGAGTAATAGGTATGGGTTCCACAATCGCCGAGAAAATCCTAGCTTCCCACTCTGGAAAACACAGCGTTTCCCCCGGCGAAATCATCACCGCCGCGGTTGACAGAGTTATGGTTCATGAGATGCTTGGAACGACCGGTGGAGTAGCTGAGGTCTTCGAAAAACTAGGCTTAGAAAAGGTATGGGACCCAAACAGAATCGTTGCTCTGCTAGACCATTGGGTTCCAGCTTCCACGGTTGACATCGCAGAAATACATAAAGTCTGTAGAGCTTTTGTTAAGATGTACGCGATAAAGCATTGGTACGACATGAAAGCGGGCATTTGCCATCAGGTCATGCTGGAAAAAGGTCATGTCGCGCCAGGAGAACTCATCGTCGGATCTGATAGCCACTCAACCACTTATGGAGCTCTAAACGCCTTCGGCACTGGAGTAGGTGCAACTGACATGGCGGTGATTTTCGCCACTGGAAAGCTTTGGTTCAAGGTGCCACAAACCATAAGCTTCCATTTGACAGGAAAAATCCCATCCATGATTGTAGGAAAAGACATAATTCTACGGATGCTCAGGCAAATCGGAACTGAAGGAGCTTCATATAGATGTCTGGAATTTCACGGTGAAGCTGTGAAACAGCTTAGCATGGAGAGCCGCATGACCATAAGCAACATGTCTTTGGAAGCAGGTGCTAAAGCAGCAATCTTTCCCGCTGACGAAAGAACGGTCCAATATGCCAAAGCAAGGACAGACAGACCTTTCAAAGCAGTGGACGCAGATAAAGACGCAGAATACTTTGAACAGCTAACTTTAGATGTTTCAAACCTTGAACCACAGGTTGCAAGACCGCTTAGTCCTGCAGATGCTGTTTCTGTCACTGAGGTTGAGGGAACACCAATCGATGAGGCGTTCATAGGCACATGTACTAACGGCAGGCTTGAAGATCTGAAAGCAGCAGCGAGAATTCTGAAGGAGAAGAAAGTGGCAGAGGCTGTTCGGCTCATTGTGATCCCAGCATCCTACGAAATCTTCATAGAAGCCTTGAAAGAAGGCTTCGTTGAAACCATCTTGCGCGCTGGAGGAATAGTCGAATCTCCCACATGCGGGCCTTGCGTTGGAGGCCACCTTGGTGTTCTTGGTTCAGGCGAAGTAGCGATTGCCACAGTCAGCAGGAACTTTGTTGGAAGAATGGGAAGCCGTAAGTCAAAAGTCTACATTGCCTCTCCAGCAACCGTGGCTGCTTCAGCTTTGAAGGGAAGGATTGCCGATCCGAGAAAATTGATGTGAGGCGGCAAGGTTGAAGCTCACTTTGAAAGGTAAAGTCTGGAAACTCGGAGATAATGTAAACACTGATATGATTATTCCGGGCCCTTACCTCACCCTGAAAGACTTGGAGAAACTAACCCCTCATGTGCTTGAGGGAGTCATCCAGAACTTCGCAGAAAAAGTTAAGCCGGGAGACATCATAGTTGCGGGAAGGAATTTCGGCTGTGGCTCCAGCCGAGAAATCGCTCCAATTCTTCTGAAGCACTTGAAGGTAGCAGCGGTTGTGGCAGAGTCTTTTGCGAGAATTTTCTTTCGCAACGCCATAAACATAGGACTCATCGTGATGGAATGCGATGGCATTTCAGAAAAGGTTGAGAGTAATCAGATGCTTGAAGTCAATCCTGAACGGGGTGAAATAAGAAACCTTTCTACTGGTGAGGTTCTTAAGGGAACAAAGCTGCCTGACTTTTTGCTGGAGACAGTTAGAGCAGGTGGGGCATTGGAGGTTCTCAAACAAAAGATGTCTAACCGCTTCTAAGCCCTTCTTCAAAGCATTTATTTCTTCGGGTTGTCCTTTTTGTAACTCTGGAAGCAAATCATATGGTGCGATCTGTAACAGAAGGCAAGGCTGGAGACATTGTGCTTATGCTGGGCAATGAAGCCATCGCTCGAGGAGCAATTGAGGCTGGAATACACTTTGCTGCGGCCTATCCTGGGACTCCTTCATCGGAAATCTTGGAATGTCTCGCAAGGGCTTCAAAGAATTCTGAGTTCTACGCTGAGTGGAGCACTAACGAAATGGTTGCTGTCGAATCCGCTGCGGCTGCGGCCTGGGCTGGCTTGCGGGCTATTACGTCTATGAAGCAAAACGGGCTGAATGTGGTTCTGGACTTTCTGATGAACCTCAATTCCACGGGAAGTGGGAAAGGAGGGCTAGTTGTTGTAGTAGCTGATGATCCTTATGCCCATAGTTCTACGAACGAGCAGGATTGCCGACCTTTAGGTAAGTACATCGAAATTCCAATGCTGGAACCATGTACGCCGCAAGAAGCCAAAGACATTGTGCCACATGCCTTCGAAATCTCTGAGAAGTTTAACCTACCGGTGCTTATCCGAGAGACCACAAGGTTAGGCCACAGTAGAGGGAATGTTCAACTTGGGCAGATAGGAAAACTTCCGAGAAGAGCCACGTTCGATCATAAGCAGCCCTTCCATAATCTGCCGCGGCCCCATTTGAAACATGAAAAGCTACACAAGAAATTGTCGAAAATCCAGCGAAGTTTCGAAAGCTCGCCGTGGAACATATACGAAGGAGCCGACAAGCCTTCACTGCTTATTATTACGTCTGGCGTCGCATCGACTTATGCCCGAGAAGCCATTCAGATGTTGGAGCCCAAGGACGCTGGAATCTTGAAATTAGGAACGGTTTACCCGCTGCCTACTAGACTGATTGAGAGCAAGTTGAAGCTCACTAATAATGTGCTTTTTGTAGAAGAAATAACCCCTTATCTGGAAGAGGCCGTTAGAAATATAGCCGTCGACATGGAGAATGCTCCTAAGTTCTACGGTAAGCTCACTGGTCACATACCAGCTTGGGGAGAACTAGACCCCGACAAAGTACTCTCTGCTTTGTCAAAAATTTTCGATTCCTCCTATAGCCCTGTGGCAAAGGATTATGAAGACAGTTGGGATGAATCCATCCGTCTCGCCCCGAGAAGAATGATAACATTTTGCGCTGGATGCCCTCATCTTGCTTCCTACTGGAGTATCCTGCAGGCCATCCGACGAAACAAAAACAGAGGCATCGTTCTGGGGGATATAGGATGCTACACTTTAGGAGTCTTCTATCATGATCTCGTCAATTCGGTGCACTGCATGGGTGGAGGTGTAGGTTTGGCAAGCGGATTCGGACGTTTAAAGGATTTCGGTCTCGACGAGCCGGTAATTGCAGTGATGGGTGACTCAACATTCTATCATGCCTGCATCCCCGCCCTGATAAACATACTCTACAACAAGTCCAACGTTTCTGTATGCATTTTGGACAATAATGCAACAGCAATGACAGGCTTTCAACCCCACCCTGGAACCGGTTTTAATGCTGTTGGCGAGTCAACCCCACGCATAGAAATAGAGGAAGTTATGAGAGGACTGGGATATGAAGATGTGCAAGTAATTGACCCGTTTAACGTTAAAGAAGCAACAAAAGTGATGTATCACAACATCACGACCCCCGGCAACCATGTAACGATCTTCCGCGGAAAATGCACGCTTTTGAAGCGAAAAGAGATTGAAAGAAGCGAAAGAATAATCCCGATTTACGCTGTTGACCAAGAGAATTGTGGCGGGGAAGCCTGTAAGATCTGTTCACAGCAATTTGGCTGCCAAGCATGTATTTGGGACAACGCTTCAAACAAGGCAAAGATCGATCCGATACTCTGCAATGGGTGTGGAGTCTGTGCAACTATCTGTCCCTACAACGCCATATACAAAACCAAAGGTTGACTTGCTGTGTATAAGCTTCCAATTAATATTGTCGTTGCAGGAGTGGGGGGTCAAGGAAATGTTTTGTTTTCTCAGCTGATTGCGTGGGCAGCGATCACGAAGGGTTGGCAGGTCACGGTTGGCGAAACTTTTGGTGCTTCTCAAAGAGGTGGACCGGTGATGTCGCATGTAAGAGTTGGAGAAGAAAAACTTGGACCTTTAGTGCCCATGAGGAGAGCTCACATTCTACTGGGGTTTGAGCCCATTGAGACTCTGCGAGTCGGCGCAAAATACCTTAGTCCAGAAAGCTCAGTTATCATGAATATTAGACCTCTTTACCCCGCTGAGGTATTGTCAGGGCTTCTTGAATATCCTGATATAAGCAGAGTTGCTGAGATAGTGAGAAAGATGTGCAGGAATTTTTGGTCCCTCAACGCTGTAGAGTTGGCTGAAAAAGCTGGAAGCCCCAGAGTGATGAACACAGTAATGCTCGGCGTACTTGCAGGCACCGAGTTAACTCCTTTAAAGACAGAAGACTATCGACATACTGTCTCTCGGCATGTCAAGAGGTGGAGAGAAGCTAATATCAGAGCTTTCGACTTCGGACTTGCTGCTGTTCAAGCTTCCAGAAAGCCTAGATGATTTTCGAAAAGCGATAGAACATCCTGCCATCCTCAAGTTCCACAATTTTCAGTTTCAATTTTTCGCCAATCTTCAAATTATCATACTTCGCATCGTCAATTCGAGCTGAGATCAGTAAACCACTTATATTAACCAGACCAATGCAGAAGGGTACGTCTTGAACGAAGCCCAACGGGGCCCCACCTCTCATCTCTGTAAAGGCGTAGAGTTCACCTTCGCTTCCAAGGTCTATCCATTCAAGCTTGTCTGAGAAGCAACTTGAGCAGACGATTCTCGGAGGCCACAAAAGCTTGCCACATTCCTTGCATTTCGTCGTCGTTAAATGCCCTTGTTGAAGGTTCTTGAAGAACTGGCTAATTCGTGTATTCTCCTCATCTTCCAGAGGATAGAAATCCAGCATGTAAGGTAGTTTTATGTTTTCTGGTCGCTTTATCTTCTCAAACTCTATTTTTCCCATGTTCAACCCCTCGAATAGATCATGATACTATGCACGTTAGCCGCTCCACTCAAATTGTGGGCGACTGCTTTTTCTGCACCTTTGACCTGTCGCCCTTTAGGTACTTCGCCTTGAAATTGCTCCAGTATATCTATAGTTTGGAGAATTGCTGTGGCACCGAGGGGATGTCCACATCCAAGTAGTCCGCCTCTTGGGTTAGCCGCTATCTTTCCACCTATGTAAGGTTCACCGTTTTCTATGAATTCACCACCTTTGCCTTTTTCACACCAGCCGAAAGCTTCGTATTCCATTATTTCCGATATTGTGAAACAGTCGTGTAGCTCGGCGATGTCGATGTCTTTTAACGCGATTTTTGCTGTTCTAAAGGCTTCTATGATAGCCATTTTTAGCGGAATCCATTCAGTGATGCTTGCCAAGTTGTTAACTGCATTTCCTATGCTGGCTTGTCCGGACCCAGTGATGTACATCGGGGTGTCTGTGTATCTTTCCGCGTCCTTTGCAGGGACTAGAACAACTCCCGCAGCCCCGTCGGTTATTCCACTGCAGTCAAACAGGCTCAGCGGGGGGGAAATCATCGGGGATTGGAACACCTGATCCACTGTGACCTCTTTTTGAAACTGGGCTGTAGGGTTCATGGCTGAATAGTGGTGGTTCTTCACAGAAACGAGGGCCATTTGTTCCTTTGTGGTTCCAAACTCGTACATATGCCTCTGAGCAGTCATTGCAAAGAATGGAGGGGCAGACATTGCATTAACGCCGTCCCACTCTCGATCCAGCACACATGCCATGTTTGTCTGAGCCTCAGACATGTCTGGCATAAACATTTTTTCCACTCCAAAGGCAACTGCCACGTCTGCCATCCCACTAGCAATGCAAGCCCATGCATACCGAATAGCCGCTTGTCCAGAGGCACACATGAGCTCAGTTGTTGCTATGACTTTCCTTGGGGATATGCCTAAGTATTCTGCAACCATTGGAGCGACATGGACCTGAAACGCGAATCTTTCAGGTTGGGCGGCTCCGACGAGAAGTGCCTCAACATCCTTGGGAGAAAGGTTTTCCGTACTATCGAACATCGCTTTGCCTGCTTCTTGGACCAGTTCTCTCCACGTTGCTTGTCGCTTGCCGCATTTTGTGGCTCCTTTACCTACGATAGCGACTTTTCTCACGAAAACACCCCAGTTATCTTAAGGGGAAAGAGATTGGCGTAACTATTAAGGATAGGGCTTACTTTCCTTTGTATTGAGGTTTCCGTTTTTCGAGGAAGGCACTTACTCCTTCTCTGAAATCCTCTGTAGACGCTAGAACGCCGAAAGCTTCTGCCTCGTTAGTCAATCCTACATTCAAGTTTGTTTCGCTGCTTGTGTTGATCAATTGCTTGACCAAAGCGATAGCTATGGGGGGCTTGTTTATGAGTTCAGCGGCGAATTCTCTGACAGTAGATTTCAGCCGATCTTGGGGCACGACTCTGTTCACCAGTCCCAGTTTTTCAGCGGTTTTTGCATCGATTCTTTCTCCTGTGAATATCATTTCTTTGGCTTTTCCTTTTCCCACAAATCTTGGAAGACGCTGTGTGCCACCCCAGCCTGGAATCAAGCCGACGTTTACTTCTGGTTGCCCCAACTGGGCGTTTTCTGAGGCTATTCTTATGTCACATGCCATGGCTAGTTCCAATCCGCCTCCTAGGGCATATCCGTTTATGGCAGCAATAACGGGTTTTTCCGCTTCTTCTACTTCCATAGTCACCTTTTGTCCGATCTGGGAAAGACGCATTCCTTTATACGCGCCGGCGCCCTCCATCATTTTCAGGTCAGCGCCTGCACAGAACGCTCGGTCTCCTGTTCCTGTGATGATTATCACCTTTGTGTTCTCGTCCTGTCTCGCGTCTTCGATTCTTGACGAGATTTCTACAAGTGTTTCCTCGTTTAAGGCATTGAGTGCTTGCGGTCTGTTGATAGTTATGGTGGCTATTCCTTCACCTTTTTCGTAGAGCGTGTTTCTAAATTCCATTTGCAGACTCTTCCTAGACGGTTTTACTTTTTCTTTGTCCAGTCGTAGAAACCCTTACCAGTCTTTCTTCCCAGCAGATTTGCCCTTGTCATCTCTCGTAACAACGGGCTTGGAGTATACTTTGCCCCTAAATCCCTCTGCATAACTTCTGCTATAGCCAGCGTTGTATCAATACCAAGGTAGTCGGCTAAGGTTAATGGACCCATAGGCCAGTTCAATCCAAGCTTTATCGCCTTGTCTACGTCTTTCGGCTCTGCTACTCCTTCCCACACCAAGTTAAAAGCTTCATTCAATGCTGGAACGAGAATTCTATTAACGATGAAACCAGCTGAATCTTTCTTGACTACAACCGTTTCTTTTCCCATTTTTTGAGAGACAGTGACTATTGTGTCGATTGTTTCGTCTGATGTTCTCGCTCCTCGAATGATCTCCACCAGCTTCATTAGTTGTGGCGGGTTGAAGAAATGCATACCGCAGAACTTTTCCGGTCTCGTAGTGCTTGATGCGAGTTCGGTTATGCTGATGGAAGATGTGTTAGAGGTTATTATCGCATCTGGTTGTGCATAGCTGTCAGCTTCCTCAAGAACTGCTTTCTTAATTTGGAGTTTTTCTGGGACGGCTTCGATTATTAGGTCGGAGTTTTCTACAGCCTCCTTTAGGTCAAGTGTCGGATGTATTCTTCCCAGAGTATTCTCCATGTCCTGTTCAGATATCACTTGTTTCTGCACAAACTTCTGCAGGCTATTTCTTATCATTCCCATCCCTCTGTCCAGAAACTCTTGCTTCACATCCCTCATTGTCACATCATATCTCGCCACCTGCCCAGCTACTTGTGCGATTCCATGTCCCATCAATCCAGCGCCCAGAACTGAGATTCTTCTTATTTCCATGTTTTCATCACTCTTGATAGTTGCGAAGAGAAACTTATTTCCCCATTCACCGTATTTAAGTTCAGTGCTCTTATAAGATTAGCATGGTAAGTAATAGAAAATGATATGGCAACCTTATTGTGAGGTAAACCTGGAATGTTGGACGAATTAGAGACGCAAGGGCTGATAACAAATTACAACAAGCTTCCCGAAACTCTTCCGGACACCGTTCCCAACAAGGTTCTGATATGGGATGAAACCTTAAGGGACGGAGAACAGACTCCCGCTGTATCCCTCACGGTAGACGAGAAAATCGAAATCACAAAGCTTATGGACGAGATGGGAATCGCAATAATTGACGTTGGATTCCCAGCAGTCTCCGAAACAGAGAAAAAGACCGTCAAAAAAGTTGCCTCAGAGGGGTTTAAGCAAGCAAGTATAGCAGCGCCAGCGAGAGCTCTTCGCTCGGACATTGACGTTTCCATCGAGGCTGGAGCCGACGAAATACCTATCTTTGTCGCCTTCAGCAATCTTCATCTAAAATACAAGTTGCAGCTGACTCCGGAGCAAGTTATTGA
>JABAOC010003961.1_pt1 | contig 15227 bp, 19 predicted proteins | sample 7062161 | NCBI WGS metagenome assembly JABAOC01 (sample SAMN14538625, study PRJNA623070) | marine sediment metagenome | biome: marine biome [ENVO:00000428]; feature: marine pelagic biome [ENVO:01000023]; material: deep marine sediment [ENVO:00002113] | place: India: Gulf of Khambhat ... | reverse complement strand
GAAAATGGCTCGAGAATTACCCAAGATAATTGGTATGACTTAATAATTATATAAGTAATTGATATTGTAAGTTATTTTATTGACTCCATAATACTCACTTCCTTCACACTACCGTCGTCTACGGGGCTTTGAGAAGGTACACGAGGATTCTGCCCGTGGTGGAAAATAGTACGGAGAAGCTTCCAAGCACGCATTTTCTAGGCGAAATGTACCGTAAGGAAATCTTTCAATTCAGTTTTAAGAAAAGATAGTGAGAATGTCCAAAGGAAAGCCATGGACGAAGTTGCCGGGGACCGTGAAGAAAGTGACCCAGGGGAATACCGAGAATGGCAAGAGTAGCAGGAATTTAGCGATGGAAAATGGTGAATGACTGATTTGAAAAGAAACCCACGAGAAGAATATGGCTGCTGTGACAAATATCGGTAAGTTGATGGTTTCAGTAGACCGAGTCGGTATCTGGGGCGAATGAGAAAAATCGAGGGTTACGCNNATGTCTGATAAGATATATTATGTAAACTTAATCCTCAACCTCGGCAAAACCTCATTTCTTAACGCATAAGGTACTGAATTTCGAAATGAAGGCCCTCTTCCGTTCTTCAAAGGATGATCTATATCCCTGGGGTTCATTGTAAATGAAATGAAAATAGTCCTCCGTCGACAAAATGGTTTCACTTTGGTGGAGTTGATGGTAATCATCATCATCGTGGGTATTCTGGCCGCCATCGCTGTACCCCTGTATCTCCATTACGCTGAGACGGCCAAGGTACGAGAGGCACTTGGCATGATAAAGGCGATCATAACCTCCCAAAAAGTGGAGAAAATCAGAACGTTGAATTACTACACGGTCACCGGAGCCCAGGCCTCAACGGTTTTCTTGCAGAAAGGGGTAGATGTAAGGGAGTCATTGTATTTTAATTACGAAACCGCAGGCGATGCCGACACGTTCACCGTAACGGCCACTGCAACTGCTGAATCGGGAATTACGGGAACCATCTACTATGATAGCACCACCAATAGCTGGTCATCTACTGGGGATATTAGGGAAGACATGTTGCCCGGTGCATAAGAATGAAAAAACCAGGTATAGTTCTTTCCCTGTTGTATGAAAAAGTCTCTTTACAGTGCAAATATGAAAGCCTGGCGGGAAACCAAATAAGAGAGCAACCTTCCTGAAACTATCCGATGGGATAAGGAGCAGATCGTAAGATCCCTTTCGATCTTAGGCTTTGAGCTCCTCATTATGGTGGGAGGGATTGCCTTTTTCCTCGGGAACCGCATACCGTTCATCGATCCACGACCCCAAATCGATAAGCTTACAACGTTTTGAACAAAAAGGGCGGGAGGGATTCCTCTTCCACGTCGTTTCCTTTCGACACTGCGGACAGATTACCCTTCTCCTCATCTTTTTTTTCTCTTACTGAAAAATCCCTTTGCTCCCTTTTCTTCTTGGATAGCCGCGAACTCCCGCAGCAACTCCTCTTGTTTTTTCGTCAATTTGGTCGGGGTCTTCACGATCACCTGAACGATCTCATCTCCCCTCCCATACCCCCTCATGTGGTAAATGCCCTCCCCCTTTAATCGGAAGAGCTGCCCGCTTTGCGTGCCCTTTGGTATGCTTAATTTCCTCGTTCCATTCAAGGTCGGAACTTCGATTTCTGCTCCAATGGCAGCCTGGGGAAAGGATATGGGAATCTGACAGGTAATATCGTCACCATCCCTGCCGAAGAATTCATGGGGTTCCACGTGAAGTACCACATACAGATCCCCGGGCGGGCCTCCCCTCTCACCCTCTTCCCCTTCGCCCCTCAATCTCAGTCTCGACCCAGTTTCTACCCCCGGCGGAATTTTTAAGGAGAGGTTTTTCCTTCTCCTCACCCTTTTCTGCCCCCTGCACTGGGTGCATGGCGTATGGATCACTTCCCCCTCGCCTTGACAATCCGGACAGGTAGTGCTGATAGTGAAAAACCCCTGAGTACGACTGACCTGACCATGTCCTCGGCACGTTGGACAGGTCGATGGAAGTGTGCCGGGTTCGGCCCCGGAGCCCGCGCACTGATTGCATGTCGTGAACTGAGGTATTTCAATATTAGTCTCTTTCCCGAAGGCGGCATCGAGAAAGGATATGGTCAGGTCGTACCGAAGGTCGGCACCTGCACGTGCCATGGTCCGGCCCCTTCGAGTGGTTCCAAATCCGAAGAAATCCTCGAAGATATCGCCAAACGTGGAGAAAATATCCTCAAACCCCCTAAATCCGGTAAATCCTGTCCCCCTCAACCCCTCGTGCCCGAAACGGTCGTAGATTTCCCTTTTTTCCGGATCCCTCAACACTTCGTAAGCCTCGGAGGCTTCTTTGAACCTCTCCTCCGCTTTCTTATCACCTGGATTCTTATCCGGATGATATTGCATTGCCAATCGCCGGTAGGATCGCTTAATTTCCCCTTCGCCCGCATTCCTTCCAACGCCGAGGATTTCGTAATAGTCTTTCTGCGCCATTTCGATTCCTTGACTTTATTTAGAACAACGAAGGCTCAAGTAACCGCCATTATTACTGTATCTATTTTTCGTAGTCTTCGAGAATTTTTCCAGTACGAGCCCTTTCTACTACTTCATCAAATTTCGGCCCCAAATCAACGCCCAAATCTTTAGCCCGTTTCTTAGCCCATAATCCGACGTTACGGGAATCCTTATAGAATGTTTCATCTCGAGGTTTCCCCGTGTCGAATTCACCGAGGCGGGACTCCTCCGACTGATGATAGGAGAACCGTGATAATAACCGTGTCAGATCGGTCGAGGCACACTTCTTACAACGGATTTCCGATTCGTCTCCAGCACGAATGATCAGTGCACTAAACTCCCCATTGCAACTCTTGCAGCGATATTCGTAAATAGGCATATCCGCCTCACTCTTATTCCTTCTCCGGGGTCGTCTCTTCGCCAACGGATTTCTTGGATCTCGCCTTCTTATCCTCAATGGTTTCCTCTTCTTGTGCTTCTTCGAATATGACAAAGTCCATCTTATCGGAAACATCTGGGAGTTTTTTGAGAAACTGCTCCCACTCCTTGGCGGGGAGGTCCCCTTGCCTCAGGTTTCTTTCGATGGTTCTTTTGTCGAACTTCTTGTCCTCATCAATATGCATTATCGGAACTCCCGAGCTCAAAAAGTTTATACTAAGAGTAATTTTACATTATTATCACAGTTTATTTCCGTATTCAAGGTCTTTGAATCTGGGATCTCCCGATTTTCTGGGGTACCTCGTTATTTCTGAACATAATCGGCCGGAGAAGTTGGTACCCGTCGAGGGAGAGGAGACGAAAGGGAAACGACCGCCCTTTTGAGGTTGGAGGTGTAGGTATCACGAATCCAGGGGGAGCTCTTTCGGGATCTCCGCTATCCAGAGAAATGATAAAAGCCGTGAAATATAAGGTGGCCCCACAAAGGTCCATACACCCGTTGTCTTGAAGTCCTGAACGATCTGGACGTTAGCTTACCGTGATCTTCCCTGTGTCACAGCCAGCTCGTTAGGTGGCTTTTTCCCCTCAACCATCATACTAACAACCGAATTGCGGAATTCCCCTACACTTTCCCTTGGCCTGTTCCTCTTGTCGCTGAGCACCTCTGCCACTGGGTCATCCCAGAGAAACTCAATAGGATAGGATCTCTCATCTTTTACCGTGATATCATGAAAACCAGCCTCTCTGATCGCACCTAAATATTTTTCCTTCAATATCGCCCCTGAGATGCACCTGATGTACCCCTCGGTCGAATTTTTTATGAAATCGGGAAGCTCTTTCGTCAAGACAATATCCGATACCATCAGCCTTCCACCGGGCTTGAGCACCCTAAACGCCTCTTTGAAGACCCTTTTCTTGTCTGGTGAAAGGTTTATGACGCAGTTTGAGATGACGACATCAACGGAATTATCGGCCGCGGGTATATTTTCGATCTCCCCAAGCCTAAACTCTACATTTTCAAAATGGGCCTTTATTGCATTTTCCCGAGCTTTATCGATCATCTCCGGCGTCATATCCACCCCGATGACCTTTCCGTCCTTCCCAACTTTGTTCGCCGAAAGGAAACAATCGAGGCCAGCACCCGAGCCAAGATCAAGAACCACTTCGCCCTCTCTTAGCGAAGCAAGAGCGACAGGGTTACCGCAGCCGAGACCGAGATTTGAACCTTCAGGAACCGCATTGAGTTCTTCCTCGCTGTAGCCAATCTTTTCGCTCGTATCTTGGATCACCTCAGGACTTCCACAACAGGAACTCACCGGTCCACAGCAGGAAGTCTCCCTCTTGGCTATATCAGCATAGCCTTTCCTTACTGCCCTCTTTATTTCTCCCTCTTTCATTTTGATCCCCTCCCGTTTTATCGTGCTAGTATCTCTTCCATGAGCGGCCCGAGCCGGCCCTTTACCATTTCTGTAAGATCGTCTATTTTAATCAAGGAAATACAGCACACCTCACCATCTTTTTCCCAGCTTATAACGGCCAGTTTGTCCCCAGCGCGAATTCTTGCCGTCTCTCTGATACTTTTCGGGAGCACCATCTGTCCCCTCTCGTCTATGCTAATGACCGAATCAACTTTGCAGGAGCATATACCGCCATCCATCGGCATGCAACGAGATTTATTTGCACTTTTTTCCATAATGTTCACCGCCTCATTGTTATTCTGTATTCAGATAGATCAAACAAATCCAAAAAATCAGACTTTACTGAAAATGTAGCACTTCCAATCCGGTTTGTCAAGTAAATTTTTGGAATTTCTTCCTTCAGTTATCTTCGGGAATGATTTGGCGATATGAGAGGTTGCCGCCGGAGTGAGGGTAATCGAAGCCCCCTTATAAGCGAAGGAGAGTCTTCTTGATATTTTCGTTTCCGGTCAAAGCTGCCATTTGCTCGTAGGGATTTATCGCATCCAATTCGGCAATTATTCCGGCTCTGAGTATTTCCTTATCTATATCCTCTTTTGTTGCTTTCTCAAGATTTATGGGTATTTGTGATAGCATGGACTGTACCTCCTGCTAAGTAGATTGGAAGAAAGCTTTGGTTAAAGAGCTTCGCTCGCTCATGTAACCACCAAGGGGAGATCCTTTATCACGCGAAAATAGACCACATATCTTACGAGATCGCCGGTTCCCGGGCAGACCACCTCGTCCGCCCGCTTTCGAATCTCATCGAGCAGTGGCCCTTCCGTTTCCTCACGCAACTTTTCCAAGTATAGGCGAACTCCTTCAAAGCCCTTCGCGTTGAATGCGTACACGGCATAAGGATTTTCCTGGAGGTTGGCATGCGTGAGCCGTTCGGTCATTCCGAATGCCAGTGTGTTGTCCTCCATAACATGGGGTCGTGAATATACGGCGATGTCTACCGCACCCGTTTTTCCAGCCGTGGCCAAAAATCCCTTTCCCTTTTTCGTTTCGAAGTATTCTTTCCAGTTCATCCTCCATCTCCTCCAAAATCCGCTTAAAATCCAATGGATCATGAAAATAATAGTTAAACGAGCGAAAAAAGTAAAGAGCGGTCCTTTGGAGATAAAAAGACAGCGTTTCCTCGTGCCCGAGAACGAGGCCGAACGACTTCCGTTTGACAGGGGCTGTCTTGGCCAATCAAACGGATTAAGGAGGCATCATTGATCCTCATGGAATTTTACATAGTGTACAGGGACGATGCTTCCCATAAGGAACAGACCGACCAGCATGATTCCCAGTCGAAAGGAACCTCCTTCTCCCGTAATCCCGATCCCGGCTGGGATGACTCCTGCCCCAAAGACAAAGGCGAGGGGGACAGTGAGAGAAACTGCGACATTCCTGACATCGGAAGGGCCGATTCTCGAAAGAGCCGCGAAACCCGGGGGGAAAAAGCAGCCGGCCAAAATGGGCTGCAGGAACAAAACGGGGATGATCCATCCCCCGCGGACCACCCCTAAAAGTAGGGTTGCCACCCCGGTGGTCAGAAATACACCTCCCAAGGCCCGTCTCGGGCCTAGTTGATCAGTTGCCCATCCCGCCAGAAAGACAACACCAAGCCCTGCGATCCGGGATAGTGCGACAAGAGTGTTAGCCCAGCCCCGCTCTAACCCCCTCTCGGCAACCAAATAGAGGGGAAGCATGGTATAAACTCCGAGGCTTGCCCCAATGCCCATACTGAAAAGTACGACCATGATCCAAAAAGAAGGCCGGGTTAGGAGAATTTGGAGAGTTTTTGTGCTGGGAGTCTCCCCAGAAAATGCCCCACCCGTCCCGAAGCGCGCGAAGGCCAGGCCAAAAATAAACGCAGCTCCCCCAACGAGCGCCAGTACTCCCCGCCAGGAAAACCATATCATAAATCCCTCTGCCAGCAGTGGGGCCGCTATAAAGCCCAGGTTGGGAGCGAGCTCGTGAACCGCGAGCGCCTTTCCCCAATCCCTTGAGTTCACGATTGCTGTAAGGGTGACGATGCCTGACGGGAGATAAAGACCTCCAGATAATCCCAGCAGGATCAGTCCTGATCGGACCCACCAGAGGGTATGGCTGAGGGAAACAGCGATTAGTGACCCACCCACGGCCATGGAGGAAAGGATAATGGTCCTTCTGTGGGTGAAACGAGATGAAACGAACCCGGAACCTAGAAGCCCTAAACAATAGCCCAGGGATATAAAGAGAAAAAGGGAACCTGCCTCTCCGTGACCGACATTGAGATCTGTTTCAACTGCAGGGAGCAAGGGGGCCAGAACTACTCTTGCAAGGAAATTGAGAAAGAAGATCCCGGTCAGATAGAGAAGGGATGGGAGATGAGACCAAAAAGGAGGCACCGCCTAATCCTATTGTTTGGAGATGTCAGTGTCCCTACAAGGCTGCTCAAGTTTACCGAAACGAATCAATCGTAACATCTTTCGCTCCTATACTCCAGTCATGATAATCTCTCCCTGCACGACATATTTCATTTTCAAGAGAGTCAACTCCGTTCTTTTTGCCTAATATTTTCATATCAATGGCAAAAAATGTCTCGATTTGATGGGAATTATGAGTTGGTAATTAAGGTTGTGTAGTAATTTCAAGGAATTAGAAATTTGAAGACCATTGGCATAGATTATGCTAAATTCAAAGATGAACCACCATTTGACCGAGGAAAAAAGCTCCATAAACTGCAGACAACCGGAGGCGACACATGATAAAACTCACCAAGAAAGAGCTTTTCGACGTTATCCAGAAGTTTACACCAGATCACGCCCAAGTAAGTGGACTAGGAAGGGAGCATTTTGAGAAGGCAATGTTAGAATCGATCCATTTGAAATGCTTTTCCAAAGAGGAGAAGGCCAAGAATATAAGAATCATGAAGGTAGTGCTCGATAAGGTTTTCCCCTGTTAGTTTTCCTTGTTTCTCTATTGCCTTGCCCTCTAACTCCCCTACCCTTTCCGTCCCGCCAATTCTCGCCAGATTTTTTCCCTCTCTATCAACGCACAGAGAAATCTCTTCGTTCATAATCTTGAAAGGAATATCATAATGACCAAACATGGGTCCCCCCCTGATCTTATAGCCATTTCTTTCTTCTGAAATAGATGAACATTGAACCAACAACAAGGAGCATTACAATGAGAGCCATGGGGTAACCCCAATGCCACTCAAGCTCAGGCATGAATTTGAAATTCATCCCGTAGATCCCGGCAATAAATGTAAGGGGGATAAATATGGTGGCTATGATTGTTAATACTTTCATCACTTCGTTCATTCTATTACTCAGGCTGGAAAGATAGATATCGAGCATTCCGGTAACCATATCCCGGTAGGTCTCTATCGTATCAATCACTTGAATGGTGTGATCGTAAACATCCCTCAGGTATATTCCGGTAGGCTCTGTAATCAACGGAGACTCTCCTCTCTCGAGACTATTGATGACTTCTCTCAACGGCCACACCGACTTCCGGAGGAATATCAGCTCTTTTTTTAATATGTGAATTGTCTGTAAGGTCTCTGGGGTCGGGTTTGTAACCAACTCTTCTTCCAGAGATTCTATCTTTTCCCCCATTTTTTCTAAGATGACGAAGTAGTGGTCAACGATTGCGTCGAGCAATGTGTAGGCGAGATAGTCGGCCCCGCCTTTTCTGATCCGCCCCCTTGAGTTCTTGATTCGTTCCCTGACCGGATTGAAGATATCCCCCTCCCTTTCCTGAAATGAAATGACGTAATTCGGACCCAGAAGCAAACTGACCTGCTCGCCTATCATTACATCTTCACGTTCATCATGATAGAGCATCCTTAAGACGATAAACAGGTAGTCCCCGAGATCCTCCGCTTTCGGACGTTGTCCCGTATGCAGGATATCTTCCAATACGAGAGGATGTATGCCAAAATGGGCTCCGATCTTTTCTATAATTCCCACCTTCTGGAGTCCGTCTATGTTTATCCATGTTACCGTTGGTTTATCCTTAAAGGGGAAACATTCTTCAACCTTCTCGACTTCTTTTTCCTGATAATTTTTGGGATCATAATCAATGATGGTGATCTTTACCTTTTCTGTCTTTCTCTCCCCGATATGCACAAGCGTTCCCGGTGGGAGACCAATTTTTTCTTGGGCTCGGACTCTATGAGATATTTTCTCTCTAGGTATAGCCATGACAAATCACCCCTCTAACTCTTTGATTTGATCATTGTAGATGCCGGTGACACCGATTCCCGAATCTCGGCGCGTACCTTGGGCAGGCCATCCGGATAGTTCCTCTGAATGAACTCTATGAGCTTTTCCCTGACCTCACAGCGCAGGTTCCAGGCCCTCGGAGCATCCGAAGCGCTCATGAGCGCCCGCAGTTCCACAGTCCGTTCCGTGGTGTTTGTTACCTGCAGGACCCAGGCCTTGCCATCCCACAGGTCGGCACTTTTCAAAAGCCGGTGAAGCTCTTCTCGAATAGCTTGAATCGGCACCGTATAATCCACGTAGATAAAGACGGTGCCCAGGAGGTCAGCGGTCACTCGCGTCCAATTCTGGAAGGGCTTCTCATTGAAGTAGGTAATGGGTAGGACTAAATGTCTTAAGTCCCAGATCCTTACCACAACGTAAGTTAATGTAATCTCTTCGATTCGCCCCCATTCGTTCTCCACTATCACGACATCATCGACTCGAATGGGTTGCGTAATAGCAATCTGGATGCCGGCCAGGAGCGTGGCAATGGTGCGTTGAGCAGCCAGGCCGACGATAATCCCAATAATTCCCGCGGAGGCCAAAATGCTGGCACCCAGTTGCCGAACCTTATCGAAGGTCATGAGCATGATAGCCAAGGCCAGTATGACGACGACAACGGTTACGATCTTCTTGAAGATTTGGAGCTGGGTCTGAATCTTCCTGGCTTGGAGATTATCTCGTATGTCGATTTGATATCGGCTGAGGATGAGGTCGTCAAGAACGGAGGTGAAGCGGATGATTAGCCATGCCACCGAACCGATAAGGCATAAGCTGAGAAGGTGCCTCACAAAATCAAGCATTATAGGCGGTATCTTAAGGAGTGGGAGCACGAAACTTACTGCGAGGAGGATGGCCAGGAATCGCGTTGGCTGACTACAATGTTTCACCAAGGAGGCATCGAATACGGTCTTCGTGCGCTTACTTATCCGTTCTATTGCCTTAGCAATAAGATAATGCGTAACGAGGGCAAGAAGTACTGTCCCTCCCAAGATCCCTAAAGCTCGAGCCAGTGCTTCCCAGCTTTGTAAAGTTTCTCTCATGAGATTCTCCTCATTATCAACCCGGGGATACGATCTCCATGGAAACGCTACTATGAACCCTATTCTTGGAAATAATGCGCTCCGCGACCTGGAAGCCTCCCTCTAAAAGCGTAGGAAGATTCGAGCTCAAGGTTCAATTTTGGAGAAAATCTCCTGTGCCCCTCGAAAGTGAAGCTCCCCGCCCACAGGGCGGGGCTTCCCGGAAATGAAATTTCATTTTTATTTGTGCCCCTTGACCCCGCCTACAAGGCGGGGCTTGCGGGGCACTTGCCGGCCAATCTCTGCCCGAGGGCAAGGATTGTCGGGCAGGGCCAACCACGGAATGATAGACTGAGGGTCGGTCCTATTTCATCAAGTGAGAAACTATCCAAGGTCTGTTTCAGACTATTCCTTCTTTTCCTCTTTCTTGATACCTATCCCCACTTTCTCAAGGGCCTTGGTCGTCTCCTCGCGGACCTTGCTCATTTTTTCCGAGGTCTCCTTCTTCATATTCTCCATTTTTGTGCGGAGATCTTTCATCTGGGCGTTGAGATTCGCCTGACCGCCAGTGCGATTAAAGGCAATAATGGCAAGGATGAGAGCGATAATCGAGATAATCAGGGCAAGCGTTGCCCTGAAGCCTCCCTTAACGACCTTTGTCTCGGCACTCATATCTTTGTCCTCCTAACATGAAAAATAGTGACGGATCTTCTGTGAAAACGTCCTCAGCAAAGTTTACCCTGTGGAACCTACGCTAATACCCTTGTTTATCCCTTGTGCCTGGGCCTTCTCACCAACCAGCCCGCGATAACCCCTATGATGAAGGTACCCAGGAGCAATAGGGATCTGGACATAGAAATTGTCCAGGCAAGGAACCGTGTCTCCACGACCTGGGTGTTTTGAATCACGAAAAGAAGGATAAGAACTGCGAGAATCACAAAGATAACGGTCTTACCCATACGGCACACCCCCTTTCATTCATTTCAAATTTACGCTGATACTTCCTCCTCCTGCAAGCCTCAGATGAGTCCTTGAAGGTTTTCCAATTTCCCGTAACAGATCAGGCGATCACCGACTTGGATCTTAGTTTGAGCCTTGGGAACAGGGATCATTTCCTCATCCCTTTCCACGGAGAGAATCATGAGATCTCGCTCCTTAAAACCGGATTCGCTTAAGGTTAGGCCCGCAACCTTCGATCTCCTTCCAACGAGTATTGAGGCGATACCGTATCCATCGGATTGGTGCAGNNGAAGTGCAGCTTTTCCCTGAGGGTCTCGCGTATCTTTTGGGTCAACCTCTTCGCCAGCTTTCGGTGGGAGGCAATCCGATACAGGACAAAGAGCGAGGCTGCGATAATAACGAGATTGAGAGAAGGCCGATAGGTACCCGCCTGTCTGAGGGAGAGGACAAACGTCGCTATGACCGATACGATACCGGCATTTCCCAGGATCATGAGGTAGGTGACGATCTTCCTCCTTCTAGGATGATTCACCACCAACTCTGCCTCTTTGGTTGTGAATCCGGTCCCAGAAAAGGCCGAAAGGGCCTGAAATCTGGCTCTCGACCTTTCCATGCCCGTCATTTCCAAGGCGATTGCCCCGATCCGGACGATTAAATAGGAAATGCAGATAAATACGATCAAGAGAACGACACTCATCTAAACCTCCCTTATCTCTAAATGACCACCAAGTTCTAGTAATTCCCTCCTGGAAAAAAAGCGATCCGTACGTATATTACTGAACAAAGTTTTTCCCCAGGCGTTTGATGACTGAAAGAGGAAAGTAAACAACGGAGATTGGAAAGTTCACCATCTGACGAAGCCCACCAACAGTGGAGAGGTTACGCATATCTCTCCTTACCTGCGTAATGAGCTCACGGACGACAATTTCCTCCTCCACCTCACCAACCTCTTTGACCCTTGTCAATCGGTGAATGCAATATAAACCAATAAGAAATGCGAAGAGAAAGAAGAAATCCCAATGTTGGAAATTAAGTGTGTCAAAAGCGACCTCCCTTCCCGGGCTCGTCCATTTAAACATCAGGGAGAGTTGTCGTGCTGCAAAGAAGTCGGCGAACTTGCCACCCAGAACTGGGGCGATACCCGCCGCCAGCGAGTTAACAAGACTGTTGGCCGCCAAGTATGCGGTCGCCTGGCCCTTCGGTGCCAGCTTAAGCCCGATGTTTCCCGAGGCCAGGGTTACCCCCGCCGTGGAAATCCCCATGAAGATGTGTATGAGGACCAATAACGGCAGCGTAAGGATATGCCTTTCTGGCATCGCTGTAAAAGTGAATGCGATTATACATCCCATAAAGAGAGGCCCACTGACCCCCAGGACCGATTTGTTGCTAAAACGGTCCGAAAAACCTCCCCAAAGCCGCAAAAATACGAGATTCATTATCTGACTGAGGACGGTAAAGGCAATGATGACCGACAGGCCAAGTTGCAACCTCTTGAGCATATAGACGGTAAAAAAGGGAGCGGCAAGATTGACCGCAAAATTCCAGGAACCTAAGAACATGATAAGTTCCTTGAAATTTGAGTCCTTAAAAGGTCGTACTAATAGGGCAAAAAAATGTTCCCTTTCCTCTCCTGGTGCCATGCGAGGCTCTGGAATTGTCGATATGAAGTAGACTCCAATCATGCCCGCTATGAAACCCCCTGCAAAGAGGATTGAATACCCGTGTAATTCGAAATTGGGGAACTGTTTCTTCCAGTAATCAACATAAAAGGCGGCGACAAGACTGAGGGCAATACCCAATCCCACTGACATGCTCATCCTTCTGGAGAAAAAAGCCCCCAATCGGTCCTGTGGAACGAGATCGCGCATCCACGAGTTCCAGCTGCAGTTTGAAACCGCTGTGAATGCAGCGTTAAGGAATATTGCGACAAGGAGAAGCGTTAGGCCCGCTTCTCTTGAGAACACGAGGGGAATCAAGGCGATAAGCAGCCAAAAGGCCCTGCCCCCCGTGGATGCGGTCATACTTATCGTCCGTCTATTCCGTATTTTCTCAACGAGGTAGATCGATGGAATCTGGAGCAACTGTGCCAGAGGGGGGATGGCAGCCAAAAGTCCAATCACCAAGTTGGAGGCCCCGAGCTTCAACGCAAAGGCGACGAGGAACGGGCCCCCTGTTAAGGTGGCCATAGAGGTACTGGCCATCCCATCCCTGATGATCGCTCTCAGACCGGATTGAACCTCGTCTTCAGTCAACGTATCCTTGACCGCAAATCTCATTTTGGGTACTTCAATTGGGATTTACGTTCATCCCTCTCAGGTCCAAACCAATGTTTCATCAGCATGGATGGATTGATTTTAGCAGTATGTGCATTTTTTTCAACGAGGATTATTAGATTCTCATCGGGTCCTGAACGGTGTGAAATCCAAAGCAGGAAAATCCGCTTGGACATCCCGTGGCGCAAGAGGAGCGATGATGGTAACTGAGGCCAGGCAGGTCGCGAAGAGACAGATCGAAGATGGATTACGTCCAAACTCTCAGGTACTTCACGATTCAAGTTGAATAAAGCACTCATTGTAACGAGCATGGTAATTTCGCCCTCAGACGAGCGCACTCTCATGCCCCGAATCCCGTACGAAGATGCAGGATGAATTGGTTAAATCCGTCACCTCCCTGATCTGGCCAAATGATACATTCCCGGGCCCCAGCCCGAGAATATCAATGTCGGCCCGAGGGGCTCTTTTCAGAGAATCTTTGAAAGAACCGATCAACACGTGAAACTCAGTCATTGAAGGCAATCGAGCTCTGTCACTGACCCGCTCAAGGAAGCCGAGCAAGCGTCTTCTCTCCTCTTTGTCCGATGTCGTCGTGATCAAATTGATATTCCCTTCCCAGTTTAGGTGAAGCTGGAGGGTAATCAGCATTGCCAGATGCCAGTTGGGGCTTTTGTCGCGGAGCCACAGATTCACGTCCCTTTGCATCCCAAAGGCCATGCGGGGATGTTGGCAGAGGAGAATTACGCCCAATTCGTATTTCAATGCCCGAGCGATTAACTGATTGATCGTATTGTCTTTCCTACTATCCCCTCCCACGGTCAAGAACAGGATATTCGGTCGAAAGGTCCTACTTCTCAGGACTTGCATAACCAGCGTCACCCCGCGCAAGAAATCGGCTTCTTGGATAACCGTCGTGTAGACTAAAGCCCCCTGTTCCTCAACGGGAAGGAAGAGTTCCTCAAGGGCCTTTTGGGTTCTCTTCATTTTTCCTTTTCTTATGGTAAAAGCAAAGACGCCACCCGAAGGATGGACAATGTTCCGAATAAGGAGCAGCGGTCCGGTCCATGCCTCCGGTTCCTCCACGGGAAGCAATAGGTGTGGCTTCCATGAAATCTGATGTCGAGGAAATTGCGCGCCCAACTTCGCTGCTTTTTCCGCTAGAAATAGAATGAGCCCTCCCCGGATGTCTCCCCATTGAGACTTCAACTCCTTTTTGGCCAACCATACATACAGAATTACTGTAGTTACCATAGCCACGCCGCTGAAGATGGGATTAATCAGGAACATAATGCACATACATTGCACTGCCCCTATAAAAGGCACGAATTTGGGTACCTTGAACGTTGGGCGAAAGCTTATGATCTGCATGGATTGTTCGATAAAAACAATCAGATTCAACATGCCGTATGTGATGAGAAAGAACATGGTAATGAGTGAAGCCAGAAAATTGAGGTCGCCCACGACAAGGGCGAGCTCTATCAGGATACCCGTGAAAATGATGGCGTTACGCGGTTCGTTACCTTTGGTCTTTGCAGCAAAGATCCTGGAAAATGGGACTGTTTTCTGCTCAGCCAATGCCTGTAAGATACGGGGGGCACCGAGCATGCTGCCGAGAGCAGAAGACAAGGTTGCACCCATAATTCCTGCGATGACTGCCTGCCCCCATAGGGCTTTATCCACCATAATCAATTGATTGGCGCGAAGTTCCTCAGGAGTGGCGATTGCAGCTGCAACGTAGGCAATGGCTATATAGATGATCATGGTCACCATGATTGAACTTATGGTTCCCAGTGGAATTGCGCGTCGAGGATCCTTTAAATCTCCTGACAGATTAGCACCCGCCATAATACCGGTTACAGCTGGGAAAAATACCGCAAACACCCTCCAGAAGCTGGCATCTTCGAAATTTCCATATGAAACGAATTGAGCAACGGGCTTAGCCGGGGTAAGGAAAAAAGAGAGCAGTGAGATGCCAAGCACGGCCATGATAATGTACTGGACTCGAATGGCTAGTTGCGCGCTGATGTAGGATATGATCAGCAGACTGATCCAAGCGACGCTTGACACCAGCAATGGAGTATCATGGGGGAAAATACGCAGCCAGCCTTCGGTGAATCCAATGATGTACAATGCAGCTGAGAGGGTCTGTGCAACGTAAAGGGATATGCCTGTGCTGCCACCTGCCTCAAGGCCCAATGATTTAGAGATAATGGAATAAGCCCCACCGCCTCCAATCTTGATATTGGTCGTGATGGAGGACATTGAGAGGGCGGTACATATGGTAACGGTTTTGGCTAAGAGAATAATGACAACGGCGCC
>JABAOC010026324.1_pt1 | contig 15232 bp, 17 predicted proteins | sample 7062161 | NCBI WGS metagenome assembly JABAOC01 (sample SAMN14538625, study PRJNA623070) | marine sediment metagenome | biome: marine biome [ENVO:00000428]; feature: marine pelagic biome [ENVO:01000023]; material: deep marine sediment [ENVO:00002113] | place: India: Gulf of Khambhat ... | reverse complement strand
CAGCGTCGAGCCCGATAGGATGCATGCCCCAGAGTGGCTCCTCGTCGTCAGGGTTAGAACCACCCTCGCTGATCTGGACCATGTTCGAGCCATCCGCATCCATAAGCCATACCTTCGATGGAAGCAACGATGAAGACTCCGGGGAGGGTAGCCTGTTGAATACTATCATGGACCCGTCCTCTGACCACGAGCAATCAAAATCGAAGTACTCATCGTCGTCGGTTACCTGTGTGAGCTCCCCGTCAAGACTCAACGTGAACAGGTAGTTGTGGAACAACTCTTGTCTCTGGGCGGAGAACACTATCAACCCGTTTGCCTGCGAGTAGTCAGGGTTATTGAACTCCCTCAAGCCCAGCCCATCTGTGAGACACTCAATTTCCTTGGACGCAAGATCGACAACGTAGACGTTTACCTCGTCACCCGTGCCCACTATCCCGTCACCATCCGTGTCCTCCTCAGCGCCAATAGCCATGATTCGGGTCATGTCGATGGGTTTTGAGCTTGAGAAATCGTGACCCACGTTTGTCAACTGGACCACCTCACCTGTCTCAATGTCAAGCGTGTACAGCTGCCGGGGAGAAGATGTGATGCTGAAATCCTCGCTGTAGATAAGCTTTATACACTCCGCGTCCCCCAGCCAGTCAGCCTTGAGCCTGTACTCCTCGTCCAGACACGCAAGATCATCCAGCACGTACCTCATTGACACGAAGATTAAATCAGCCCCAACAGGAATCTCGTTCACCAGAATCCCCTCCGGAACCTCCCCGGGGGGCTCCGGGTTCTCAGTGGGCTCCTCTGGCTCCTCCGGGGGCTCCAAGGTCTCCACGTTGTCCCCCGGGGAACCGACCTCGTCCGGCTGCCTCAATACACCGGAAACCCCAACGAGAACAACAATAGCTAAAACAGCGAGCCAAACGCTACGCCTCATACCTACACCTCACCCAAATACGCTCAAAACCTTCATAATCCATCTATAACTTTTTGTGTGTAATAAAAAGTAGCCGAATTGAATAAAGATGGAGAAATGCACAACAGATCAGATCTCGGCGAACGGGTCCTCCGCCACGAACTGTGGCTCGTTCCTAGATGGGTATCTGTCTTGGCATATTCGGGGCAGTACAGTACATGCCCGCGGACCTGATCTGTAATCCTAGTTCTCTTTAATCTGCACCTTACCTGGTCCAGTGACTATCGATGATGATTATAAAACATGAAGCCCGTGGGGGTCATAATCCCAAGGTCGGTAGTCCAAATCTACCTCCCCGCTACCATTCACTTGGAGGTTTTGTGTTTTCTGTTTGTTCCGGGTAACCGGGAATAAGTTTTGGGGGTGGGTCCTCTTCTAGGGGTTGGGGTTGTTTAGGCTTGTTTTAGTTTGGACTCGGCGGTGTTTGAATGGTTCGTTCGCTGTTTGAGGACGAGGAAGCATAGGATTGCTGTTAATGTTGACAATGCCCCGAACCCGGGTATGTCTGTGCCGCCTTGGGGCTCATCCTCTGTCTGTTGAGCTTCCTGTTGTGCGGTGTACCAGCTGGGGTCCGACTCCCAGGGGTAGGTCGACAGCGTCTTCTCGCCTGTCCCGTCGCTCCTCACGACCCTTATCCTGTGGGTGTTCCCGCCGCCCTCCCAGACGTAGGTGTAGTACGCGATCCATCCGCCGTCGGGCGAGTACTGGGGGATCACGTCCGACTCGCCGTCGTCTGCGGTGATCCTCGTCAGGTCGCCGCCGGAGGGGTCCACGGTGAAGACGTTGTATATCGGGTTCCCTTCGGCGGACTCGCGGACCTTGGCGCCGAACACGATCCTTGTGCCGTCTGGGCTGAACATGGGGTCGTTTATCGCCAGCAGCTGCTCGTTATGGCCGCGGAGCAGCGCCGTGTTCCCGCCGTCGCGATCCATCGCGTAGAGGTCGAAGGCGCCGGAGTACCCCTCAGAGTGTATGTAGAGGATCCTGCTCGGGGCGTAGAACGAGAAGCTCGGGTCGGCGTTGACGTCCCCCGGCTCTGCGAACGTCAGCTGGGTCTTGCCTGAACCGTCGGCCTTCATGGTGTAGATGTCATATCTCAGTGGTACCTGGTTCTCGACATCGACCTTGTTTCTATGGGCTGAGTCGGACACGTAGACGATCTCCGTGCCGTCGTGGTTCCAGTGGGCGCCGTAGTCTAGGTAGTCGTTGTCCGTCAACAGCGTCATCTCCCCCGTCTCCATGTCGATCAACGCGATCTCCCAGCCGGGGTCCGTCCCCGAGGCCCTGCTCGCGTTCAGGTGGACGCTGCACACTATTGTTTTTCCGTCGGGGGAGACGTCCGGCTGGTTCTCATAGTACGTGTTGTGGGTCANNCAGAGCCGTCGCCGTTCATGGTGTACAGCTCGAAGTACCTCTGGGGGTTCTCCTGGAAGTCGGGGTCAGCCGAGGGCGCGTCCATCGCGCTGCGAAAAATTATCCTACATGATGCGTCATCGCTCGACGCGGCGATCACGGAGGACCCTACGAGGGACAGCAGCAACAGCGTCGTAAGGCTTCGGGTCTTCATCCTTTCTATGATGTTCATGGTTTACATCTCGTCGTCTTACTCGATCCAGCTGGCCCCGTTTGAGCTGATGGGGAAGACGTTGAACGGGTACTGCTCCAGATCCCTGAACTCGTCGTCAATGTAGATGTACATGCTCTGTCTCCTATCCATCGCGCTGGTCGACGACCCTATCTGCCTGATGAACACTATTCCCTGGGCCTTCCATTCGGGTATCATGTTGGCGTAGCTTGAGTCTAGAACCGTTTCCTCGTCAGTCTCCAAGTCGTAGACGACCAGCTCGTAGACTCCGAACGGCTCGTTCTGCTTCCCCGTCTTGAGCCTCGAGAACACTATCTTCCTGTTGTCGGGGCTGAGATCGGGGTCGGCGTCGATCCCGATGGGGTATGGTCCGTGAGGCCCCTCGTCGTCCGGGTTGGGCCCGCCGTCCGTGATCTTCACCTGGTTCGTCCCGTCCGCGTCCATGAGCCACACCTGCGAGGGGATCACCCAGGGGTACTCCTGATCCGGCAGCCTGCTGAACACGATCTTCGTGCCGTCCTCCGACCACGAGCAGTCGAAGTCGTGGTACTCGTCGTCATCGGTCACCTGCGTAAGTGTTTGGTCGAGGCCCAGCGTGAACAGGTAGTTGTGGAACACTCCCTTTCTCTGCGCCGAGAAAAGGATCTTCTCGTTCGCCTTGGAGTAGTCGGGGTTGTTTATCGAGGTCAGGTTCAGGCCCTCTGTCAGGCACTCTATCTCCTCCTCCGCGAGATCTATCAGGTAGATGTTGATCTCGTCCTTGGTGCTGACGATCCCGTCGCCGTCCGTGTCGGAGCCTGCGCCTATCGCCATTATCCTGGTCGAGTCCACGGGCTTCGAGCTCGAGAAATCGTAGTCGACGTTCGTCAACTGGGTGACGCCGCCCGTCTCGATGTCGTACGCGTATAGCTGCCTCGGGGACGCCAGCACGTCTGACTCGGCGTCGTAGATCTTCTCGATGCACTCGGGGTCGTTGAGGAAATTAGTTTTGACTTCGTATCGCTCATCAAGACAGGCTAGGTCGTTTAGGACGTATCTCATCGATACGAAGAGGATTTCTGCTTCCTCCGAGATCTCGCTGACGAGGAGCCCCTTCGGCGTCTCCGGCGGCGGTCCATGGGTTTCCTCCGGCGGCTCATGCGTCTCGGACGGCGGCTCCGGTGTTTCCCCCGGCGGGTTTTCTGTCTCTTCCACCCCATCGTCTTCGTTGAACCTGAGAATCGATGATGCTGCCAGCAGCGTCATCCCGATGACGAGTATAACCCAGATTGTTCTCTTCCTCACTCTACCTCACGTCTTCTCTCAACACGTGCACAGGCACACGCTATCCCATGAACGGGATGTGAGGATAAAAATTATGGATTAAAGAAGTTTAACCAAGACACTTTATGATTTAATCTAACAGATGATAAGGCGGGAAAAACTACGGGTTCCTCAGGTCAACTCTGTAACATCAGACCCATCACGTAGTCGTCGCCGTATTTTCCCAGGACATGGTTCCAGTGGTTCATCATGAGCCTTCCCTCGACCACGAACCCGCACCGCCTGTATACGCTTATCGCCTTGCTGTTGTGAGTCACCACCTCGAGCGCCACCTTCTTCAACCCCTTCATCCTCGCGATCTCAACCATGTACTCGGTGAGCCTCGTCCCTAGGCCGCGGTTCTGGTAGTCGTCGTGAACAGTTATGCCGAACGTGGCGACGTGCATGTTGTGCTTCATCTGGCCGAAGTCAAGGCTGGAGACCGCGACGACCCTATCATCTACCAAGCCCAGTATCGGCAGCGCCTTCTCGTAGTCGAGGCTCCTGAACCATCCCTCGACTCGCTCCCTGGTGATGGGGATGGGCAGATACTGGAGGCTCTCGTCTGACAGTGTCGAGAACATCTCCCAGACGGGCTCGATGTCCGGTTTCTCCTCGGGGCGGAAGGTAACAAGCGTTCCGTCATTCAGTGTGATCTTCCTTGGCTTCAACCAGGGCTGTTCAGTCGCCATGTGATGAGTTGAAGATAAGGGATATTTAAGGTGCATTTTACTCATAGTGAAAGGTCTCAATACTCCAAGGTCGGTGGCTCAATTCCTCCGCTACAAAGATACCGTCCCCAGCGTTCAATCAGCTGATCTTAAAGGCGCTGTGGAGCGTTGAACCTCTTAGTGAGAACACACGAAGCCGCGTAGCAAGTGTTTCCTGGTGTTCTAATCGGTTGAACAACTGTTCTAAACACTGGGATAATACCTAAGTAATCGCATTGACTGTACGTGAAACACATGAAATCAAGACAAGTATGGCTGGCAGCCATCATAGCAACGATAGCGCTTCCAGCCCTCTCGATATACGCGTGGCAGACAACCACGGTCTACACAGAGGACACGGCCTCCAAGATAGCCATGGGGTTCCTCGAAGACGGCCCAACCTATGGCTGGGACGGGGTAGATGACTCCATCCACGTCATTGACGTCGTGAAAACAAGCAACATGGAACCAGAGTGGGTGGTCACACTCGGGTTCACATCGTCTCATGCAGGCTATGGTGACAGAAGCGGCCAAGCTGTCGCGACGGTGATGACAGACCACGTCATCGAGGTTACCGTCATGGAAGACGCTGTCACCTCCGCTGTAATCGACGATATCTGGGATGAGATAGCTGAAACAATGATCGAGCCAGGCGACATCACCTTCAGTGAGGCGGAGGCCCTGGCCATAGAGTTCCTCGTGAACGGGCCCACCTTCAGGTTCGACGGAATCGCAGGATCGATCGAGGTTGTGGACATAATAGCGATGGAGAGCTACCCGGTTCAGTACGTAATCACCCTGACGTTTGAGTGCAGGCACGCGGGCTACGGAGACAGGACAGGAGAAGCGCTTGCTCAGGTGATCACGCCCCACGAGATCCGCATAGCGTTAAGCGTGCGGGGGATCGGCAGCGCGATAATAGATGATCAGTGGGACGAGTTGATCCAGAGGCCTGTGACGGTGGTAACAGTCATTTCGCCTGACACAGCGAAGGACATCGCAGTCGAGCACGTGAAACAAGAGTATCATGAACTGGGGGAAACGGCGATCCCCACCGAGTGGGCGGTAGCAAACCTAAACCCAGAAGGGTTACTTGGGTTCAGCAGGCTAGAGTTCACGGGAAACGGGTGGAGGGTCGAGGTAAGCTATCAAGTCGTCCACAAGCCGGTCTACGACGTCCTCATCGAATACAACCATGACGTAGGTTTCAGCTGGGAGGGCCGGGTAGATCACGAGGGAAACATACTCGATTCCTAACTCATCTTTTCTTTAACACTCTTCTATGAGACGCACTCGATTATGCGTGTGTGCAGTCCCCTTGACCAGTGCCCTTCCTGTTTATTGAGGAACCCAGGTTGCCCAAATCCGTCCCTAGTGCTCGTTGCCGTCTTCTGGGTCCATGCGTGGGCCGCCGCTGTTCAGGCTCCTTCCATGGAGTCAGAGGGATACGTCTTTCTCGTCTCTCAGGGTGGCGAACCAGCCCCCCAGCACTTGGTTGTGGTGATCGATGATCTGGCTCGCCGACAACCCACCCATGTCCCATGTGCTATGTGCGTCTCGGACGAGGACGACCTCGTAGCCGAGGGCATAGGCTCGACGGCAAGTTGTGTCGACGCAGTACTCCGTCTGCAGGCCCGCGACCACCAGCTTCCTGATGTTCTTAGCAGTCAACGCTTGTTGAAGATCAGTCTCGTGGAACGCGTCTGGGCTTCCTTTCTGGACGACGACGTCGCCTGGCTTCGGCTCGATGGAGGGGTGTATCTCCCATCCAGGGGTGCCGCGTTCATCTGGGTCTCCCTCGCCGCCGTTGTTTTGCACGTATATTACCGGTGTCTGCGCCGTGTGTGCCTTATCGATAAGGCGTTTCACCTTTTTCAGCAGCGTGTCTCCGTGATGTATCGGGTTGGGCTCCTGGAAGTTCCCCAGCTGCATGTCGATGATTAACAGTGCTGTGCCTTTCACCTTCTCCACCACGTTACATGAGGCGGGGATGAGATAATGTAGTTATCGAATCCGACTGCGGCGGGGGTCTATGGCTCAAGTCTCCGCCTTACCCGCTACCATCGACCGTGTCTCACTCTAGACCATGATGACAAGTGTTAAAGATAAAATGAGACGATAAACACCAGCGTACAAGGTCGAGGAAAAATTGCCAACACACGCCGTATTGCGCCCCGACTCGAGCATAGAGAGAGAAGCAGAAGGTTTCGAATCATTGGTAATAGTGGGTTGCCCGTACTGTGCCAACTACAGCATAGCGTACGAGAAGGATGAGCCCGTCCAGAGGCTTGTGATCGACGAGGAGACGGGGGGCATCTCGAGGCCACCTTTGGCCATCCTAAACGAGGCGGACAGGATCAAGGGAATCCTAGAAGGCGGGGGAAAGAGCGTCAGAGTCGAGATCTGGCCTTCGTTATGCTACATGACAAGCGACAGCGAGGTATACGGAGGAGGCCCTAAATGGACGGCCCCCGAGCTGGTGGAACGCTGCTCAGGGGCTGAAGCGATAGTTGCACTATGCTGTGCGGGTGGCGTAACTGGTTTGAAGAAGTGTTTCGGTGAAGGCGTCAAAGTCATACCCGGCATGAAGACCGAGGGCATCTCGTTCATGAGTTTCTCGCTTGACAAGGAGACCAACCTCATCCACATCGACAAGGAGACTTCAACGATCATACGAGTCCTCTAGACAGAGATACGTCTGAGCTGATTCTTTTGGGTCGATGGTTCATATTGCGGTAAAATAGATCCAGTGGACTGAGAACGGTGTTTGAACTCTTCGCCGGGAAACCCAAAATAGAAGAAGAGGGATTCATTAGCCATGATTGATTCCCGTAAACTCCTCCTCTTCACGATCGGCATTCTACTGGGTGCAGCCATCGGTGTAGGAACCTACGCCGCGTTAACAGGCCAAGACACGGCAGACATCACCCAATACGAGGCGCAGATACAGGAACTAAGCGACGTTGTAGAGGAGAAAGAGGCACGGATCACCCGACTTGAACGAGATCAACAGGCACTCCAACAAGAGATAGCTCGACTAATGGAACAACTAGAACAACTTACACAACAACTGGACGCCCAACAAGAAGAAACAGAGCCCCAGGGACCCACGGACATCACCATATTCCACATAAACGACCTGCACGGGAGAGCCCAGAGCCAGGAACCCCAAGACGGCATGGTAGGCGGAATACCTAAGATAGCCTACCTCGTGAACCAGGAGCGGGAGACAGGGGCCAACGTGCTGTTCCTCAACGCAGGGGACAGCAACTACGGTACCATACTTACCAACTACTACATGGGCGTCCCCACCGTCGAGGCGCTCAACGCCGCGGACCTGGACGCCATGTGCGTCGGAAACCATGAGTTCGACTTCGGACAGGAGCCCATGATCAGCGCGTGCACGGCCTCGGAGTACCCGTGGCTCGGGGCAAACATAATAGATACCGCTTCAGGCTCATGCCCCGACTACCTCCAGCAGTACATCATCGTGGAGGTGGGCGGGGTAGACGTGGCCATACTTGGGCTCTTCGACGACCAGGGCTTGTTCACCGCGAGACCACAAAACGTCGAGGGGCTGGAGTTCCAGTACTCAACGACGGCCGCCACCGCGTTGCTGCCGCGGCTCGACGACGACTCGGACCTCATCATCGCCCTCACCCACATAGGCTACGGCAACGACGTGGCTCTGGCGCAGAGCACGGACGGCATCGACGTCATCGTTGGAGGGCACAGCCACACCAGGCTAGACTCGCCAGAGTACGTGGACGAAACCATCATCGTTCAGGCATGGAACCACGGCCTCGTGCTGGGGCGTCTAGACGTCACCGTAGAGAACGACATAGTCACAGGTTACAGCGGACGGCTCATACCCATCACAGCTGACGTACCCGACGACCCCGACGTGTCAACGACGCTGCAGCCCTACATAGACGAGTACGGCCCCATAATGAACGAGGTCGTGGGGGCGACCCTCGTGGACCTCGACGCAGAGACGGAGGCGCTCAGGGGACAGGACACAAACGCGGGGAACCTGGTCGCAGACGCCATACTCTGGCAGGCACGGACCGCGGACATCGCCATGCACAACTCGGGCGGCTTCAGGTGGAAGAGGGTCTTCCCCGCAGGAGACATAACGCGGGCGGACGTGCACGAGCTGTTGCCCTTCCAGAACTCGCTCATCGTCGCCGAGTTCACGGGTGAGCAGATCAGGCGGGAGCTGGAGTACTACGCAGACGGGGGATGGCTTCAGGTAGCGGGGATAAGGTTCACCTACGACCCTTCGCTTCCCGTGGACGAGCGGGTGACAGAGGCGTACGTGGGGGACCAGCCCCTCGAAGACGCCGAGGTCTACACCGTCGCCATGGGTGAGTTCATAGCGGAAGGGGGATCAGGGCACTGGGTCTTGACCACGGGGGAAAACTACAGCGACCTGGGAATAACACTAGCAGATAGCGTCATCAACTATCTCCAGGAGTTCAGCCCCGTAAGCCCAACGGCGGATGGAAGAATCACACGGATAGGATAAACACAAAAAAAAATACCAAATATCCTTACAAAACAATTTGTGGCACGAACAAACGACAAGCCACCTCCCGGGCTACCATCTTATGCATCAAGCAGCATGGGAAAAAATTAGTTTGGGCTCTGTTCCTCAGCGTGGGCGTCGGCGAGAGAGGTGTCCCGAGCCCTAAGGTACCTGTACCCCCTCACCCCGCCGTAGCCGACGGCTGCGAATGGCCCCAGCACGATCACCATGGTGATCATCCCCTGGGTCACGGTGAAGAGGACGGATAGCCCAGCCCTCACCGGCTCGCCCCAGTCCATCTCCGGAAACCACGCCAGCTGCACCTCCGGCTCCTCCTCGGGTTCCAGGTTCAGGTTCACGGTAATGGTGGCGAGCTCCACCCTGCTGTCCAGGTAGTTGATCCTGCCCTGGAGGCTCTCGATGCGGCCCCTGACCCGCTCCAGCTCCCTCTCCACCTTGAGCACTGACTCCACCGTGTCCCCCATCTCCATGATGTCGAGGAGCCTCTGCTCCTGCCTCTCCATGTTGGTGAGCTCGGCCTGGAGGTCCACGTACTCCTCGGTGACGTCCTCGCCCTGCAGGTTGCGGCTCTCCACCTCGCCAAGTCCCTCGATCTCCTCGACGGCGTCGTGGAACCGTCTCTGGGGGACCCGGATGGTGATTGAGCCTCTCTCGTTCCTCGTGTTCACGGTGGACACGAAGCCGCCGTGGCTCTCCGCCAACAACCGCACCGCGTCGACCGTCGCCTCCACGTCCTCGACCTCCAGCTCAAGCCGCGCCGTAAAAACCACCATCCTCTCCGCGAAGAGCTCGACGGCCTCCACGTCGTACTCGGTCTCGCCGTTGGAGCCAACGCCGAACAAGACCGTCAACGGGCTCGCGGACGCTGCCTTAGCGGAGTCCGCCGCCACGGAAGCCGCCTCTGCGGCAGCCGCGGCTGCGACGGTGTCGCTCACGCCCGACGTGAGCGTCACCGCCTCGCCGCCTGATGAACGCTGGTAGCTGAGCCCTGACGGGGTCATGGGGCTGCCGCCGGGCACGTACTTGCTTCCCACCATGTACGCCGAGAAGAGCAGCGCGACGAGCGCCGCAGCGGTGATCATGCTTCTCCTTGAAGGCCTTGAGATTCGTCTAATTCCATTCATGCATATTCCTCGTTACTTGCTTCAGGTAAAAATAAAGGAAACGCGTATATCATCCTACGTATTTGAACGAGTGTTCTAAAACGTTAAACAACAGCCGTCGTGTGTTCCAAGTATCCCGCTTTGGTAAAGTCACAGCCTTTCCAAGGCGGATGCCTAAAGGATTTAAGCTCTCACTTGAACCGACTAACCGACATGATCAAGGTAGACGCGGAGCCTCACCCCCTAGTGGTCGTCGACCCGGTTAAAGGGTGCTGCGGCAGAGAGTACGAGCGCCCCGAGTGGAACATACACTTCAGCAAGGTAAGGGAAACGATCCCCCGGCTGAACGAGTTCGCTGAACGGCACCGGGCTAACGGGGGCAGGGTCATCTGGGTCAAGCCGGTCCCCTGGACAGAGGAAAACCTGCCCAGCAACATCAACAGGCTCTACCGTGAGAACCCCTGGGCGACGTTCTACGTCACCGAACACGTCGATGAGTACTCAGAGTTCCAGTCAGGGATAGAGGTGAAGCCCAGAGACCAGGTAGTCGTGAAGAACAGCTACTATGCCTTCACCAACCCCCGGCTGAGAGAAGCCATAGGCTCCGAAGCCTACCTGGTCGCGGGGTTCTACGCGGATGGATGCGTCAACGCCACCATCGTGGACGGCTGGGGCAGAGGATTCTTCACCATCATCCTTTCAGACCTTGTCGAGTCCATGGACGACCCCGTTAAACAGGATCAGAAGAGGCACCTGCTGAGCCACGGCTGGCCCCTGATGTATGGACACGTCATGCGTAGCGAAGAGTACCTCAGACAAATGGAATGAACGAAGCCGTACAGCCGTTAAGCTATATACAAGCTCTGCAGCACGTCACTCGCCGTCTCCAGGGCCTCGGCACCAAGAAAGGAGTCCTCCTCCTGTACTCCCTGTAGGGCTCTCCAAAGCGGGCTTCCAGCCCTGGCTCCTCCCTCTTCTTGAGCCACACGCCCCAGAGAACAACGAAGATGGATGGTATGATGAACGACATGGTCACCGAGCTCAGCGCCACGCCCAGCGCGACTAGGCAGAGTAGGTACCCGAAGAGCATCGGGTTCCGTGTTGAACGGTAGACGCCGCCGGTCACCAGCTCCGTGGACTGGTTGCCGGGCAGCACGTCCCCGAGGGGAACCCCGCCTCCCTCGACGAAGAGAACCCGTATGGACCCGAGGACGTAGTAGGCCCCGACTAGTGACAGCAAAGTCGCGGCGACCATGCCACCGGCGCCCGGCTCAAGCGCCGGCAGCCCTAAGAGCGAGTCGACCCGCCTGCCGATGATCGAAGACGCCAGCGGGACCACTATGAAAAATAACACGCTCGAAGGCACGATGAGCATAATCTTCCACAGGTTCTCGCGGGTCATCTCCGTATTACCCGCTCCGCGGCATATATTTACCTTGGCCAGCCCACCCACGCCCTCGGCTAGGCGTTAAACCATTGAAAAAAAATGGAGGCCTTAGGTTGCCTCTTCGGGGCCTTCCCCACCGCCTAGACCGGCGCGGGGGTGTTCTCATCCCATTAAGGGTGTCCTCGTCGCGGCTCCCAAGAGTTTTGCCTACTTATAGGATGTGCAAGTCTGTGAACAGCCGCCCCTTGTCGCATCTTACACCGGGGTCCAGCACGGCCTTGACGCCACGTAGAGACGGGATGGACGACCTACGGCTTGACGACAGAAACAGATAGGCTGCTAACCTAAAGCTTCAATAGAACGGTAGATTATGCCGGATTACTCGTCTATCCTCAGGAAGTCGTTCTGCCTGAGCCAGTGCGCCTGGTTCCGCGTGTACCTGAAGACGATGTCCCCCTTCTGGTCCGCCTGGAACTCCCAGGGGCTGATCAACACCACGTCCCCTTCACGCACCCATCGCCGCTTCTTCATCTTTCCCCGGACGCGGCATATACGGGTCTCGCCGTCCTGACACTTCACGTTCATGCGAGCCTGGCCGTAGTTCTTGGTGACTATCCCCAGTATATCGTACTTGTTGGGGAGCTTCATGTTCCTCCGGATGTCGCCTTCGTTCTTTACTAGTCTTTTACCCACTTTGACGCAAATCCACCCCTATTAACGGGTGGCTCCTTTTAAATAGCTCGTTAACACACCTCCCCCAGGTTTTTCCCGTTTTCCTGCATAGTTTTTTAAGGAAAAAACGCTTTTCCACAATTTTCGCTATCAAATATATCGCTTTTCATTGGTTTTACGGGGTTTTCTGGAATTTTTTTCATTTAAAACATGGAAAATGCCCCCGAGACTCGCGGCCCATGCACGGTGGAGTTGACGGCGCGCACGTCACAGCTTGTAGGCGACGCACTCAATCTCCACGAGCACCCTGGCGAGGCGGGGCCGCTGACCGCCGTTTTCCAAGCCGGGTGGATAAACGGCTTCGGTCATAGAGTGATCACTATTTCAGCCGCCCTTCCTTGGGGGAGACGGTGCGACAGATGCGGTCAACCATAAGTCAGGCTTTGCGTGGGCTGAGGAGACGGTGGCGTTGAAGAGGGTGGACGGGTCGCTGCTGGTCTCGGCTCTACTGCTGTTGGTGGTGGGGGCGTACACGTTCAACCAGCTTTCGTCGCCGGCTGGCAGGGACTACGTGGAGGTGAGGGAGTACCAGGGCCAGCGTCTGTCCTCCATCTCAGCGTTCAGGGAGAACAGCATCAAGGGACCCCAGACAGTGAACATCACTGACTACAGGCTGAAAATAACGGGGCTGGTGGAGACCCCGACGGAGTACAGCTACAATCAGGTGCTGGAGAACTTCACGGCCCAGGAGAAGGTGGTCACCCTTAACTGCGTCGAGGGGTGGAGCGCCACGGTCCTCTGGGAGGGCGTCCCGATAATGGACCTGGTGGAACCCGCGAAGCCGACAGGCGACGCCGTGACCGTGATATTCCACGCCGAGGACGGGTACACCACTAGCCTGCCCCTGGAGTACATCGAGGAGAACGACCTCATACTGGCGTACAAGATAAACGGGGTGACTCTGCCCAAGGAGAACGGGTTCCCGTTCCAGCTGGTCGCCGAGTCCAAGTGGGGCTACAAGTGGTGCAAGTGGGTGGTGGAGCTGGAGTTCAGCGACGACGCGGGCTACGAGGGCTACTGGGAGAGACGCGGCTACAGCAACAGCGGGGACCTCGACGACTCGTTCTGGGAGAGGTAGCCATGGAGAAGGGGACTCTGAGGCGGTGGGTCCACCTAGCGTTCACCGCCGTGACCTTCCTGTACGTGGTCACCGGCGTGGGCATCTCGGATCAAAGGCTGATGGAGGGCCTGTCCATGGGGCTGCTCACCAAGGAGAGGTCTCTCTGGCTGCACGGAAACCTGCTTCAAGCTTTCACGGTCCTGCTGTTCCTGCACATATACCTCAAGGTACGGCCGATGCTTCAGAGAAACACGGGCCCATAGGGCGAGTGAAGCTTTCTCTGGTTACCGATGGACAATGTGCAGCAACTAATAAATTAACAGTGAAGACTGAGAATAAGCTGAACGGTATGCCAAGGTATGTCGATTACGCTGAGTACTATGACCACGACCACGTCGGCGGCCCCATGACCGAGGACATACCCTTCTACATAGGGTACGCGGAGGAGACAGGTGGGCCAATACTGGAGCTTGCCTGCGGCACAGGCAGGGTCCTCATACCCATCGCGGAGGCCGGGTTCAAGGTCCACGGACTGGACCTAAGCGAGAACATGCTGGAGGTCGCTAGGCAGAAGATCACCGAGAAAAACCTTTGGGACAGGGTGATGCTGACACGCGGCGACATGGCCGACTTCGACCTACCGGTGAAGGGCTTCGGCATGACCTTCGCGGCAGTCCGGTCCTTCATGCACCTGTTCACCCAGGAGAGCCAGCTAGGGTGCCTAAGCTGCGTCCTACGGCACCTGCGCCCCGGCGGCCTGCTGTTGATGGACCTCTACTCTCCCCGATTCAGCAAGCTTGCCCAGCCGCCTGAGGAGGAGTTCAGCTTCCGAAGGGAGTTCACCCTGCCCAACGGTAACAAGGTGGTCCATAAGAGGAGGTTCCTCGGCACAGACCAGCTCAACCAGATATACAGCGAGGAGATACTTTTCGAGGAGTATGGCCCAGACGGCAACTTGGTCCGCAAACGGATTGTACCACTCGACACCAGGTACACGTTCCGCTATGAGCTGGAGCTGCTTCTGGAGAAAGCCGGCTTCGTGGTCCAGTCAGTGTTCAGTGATTATTATGAAACCCCGTATGACGGGACAGGCGAGATCATCGTCGTGGCTCAGAAACCGGATCGGTGACAGGTGGCTTGTCACGGCGGCGTGTCCCACGCGATCCAGATGAGCGTGACGTCCGTCCCCGCCTCCACCATGTGAACCGAGTCCGGCGGGACATAGTACGCCCTACCCGCCTCCACCTCGACCACCATCTCATCCAGGACCAGCCTGCCGCGCCCCCCAAGGATCACGAATAGCTGGGGGTACGGGTCGGCCTCCCCAGCCTCGTTCAGCGTCGCCCCCCCCCCCGCGGCACATGGTATCAGCTTGAACGCAGCCCATCCCAGTACACCAGGGGGATCGGGTGGCCGCCGTGGGCCTCCCCCGCGTACCCGGGGCTCAGGGTCTTGGACTTGACGCGCCCCGGGCTGAAGAAGAAGCTCATGAGGGGCTTGGCCTCCTCCCAAGCCTCAGCGGCCTTCGACGGGTCCAGGAACTCCAGGTTTATGGGCCGGACGTCCGAGGCCCTGGAGCGTCCGATGAGGGCGCCGAAGTCCGCTTCGCCCGCCAGCAGCCCCGCGAAAACGGCGCTCTCCATGGCTATGACCACGTGAGCCCGGTCCAGCCCATCTGTGACGGCTATCTCCTCGCCGAGGACCAGGGTGGACGCCTCGCCGGTGTCTGTGAGCCTGACGCCCACCCGGCTCTCGCCCGCCCCGGGCTTCAGCATGGAGTGGTAGAGCCGCGACTCGTCCACCAGCCGGTCCAGTCCATCATGCAGCATGGTTGAGT
>JABAOC010004903.1_pt2 | contig 15243 bp, 12 predicted proteins | sample 7062161 | NCBI WGS metagenome assembly JABAOC01 (sample SAMN14538625, study PRJNA623070) | marine sediment metagenome | biome: marine biome [ENVO:00000428]; feature: marine pelagic biome [ENVO:01000023]; material: deep marine sediment [ENVO:00002113] | place: India: Gulf of Khambhat ... | reverse complement strand
GCACCCACGATGATGTTTGCCCAGCGATTTAGCGAATCCTTCAAAGTCAGGGATAGAAAAGCCATGAAAAATGGAATCAAAAATTCGATTGAGACAAAAAGCATGATTTCAGGCGTTATCTGCATATCTGATATTTCTCCCGCCATTATGCCCTCCAATACGCCCGGCTCCATCCACAACACAAACCCGACGAACACCCCAGCCAAGGTATGCATAAGCCAAAGCACTGAAATCTTTATCTTCCAATCTTCCATAATCTACCACCTCAATTAAAATGAAAATAAACAGTATTGCATATCTTATGATTCAGTTTTTATGATTTATGGAAGATTCCTCCATTTAGTTAAAGATGATACACAACTCTCCCAAAGCATAACAAAACATATCAAACAAACATTAGATGAAAGATTCACAGTACATTATTTCAAGTTGCATTGTTTTGCAGGGAAGGGTTCATCAAGACCTCTGAGTCAGGAGGTGATATCCAAAAAGAGAGATCTTGACAAACCGTTTCCTCTCTGCATCTTATATGAAACCACATCTCTTCGCATTATTTAATGGTTTACAAATGAAGTTAAGGTGTACGAGTAATTATCTTTCCACATTTAAGACAATGAACAGGGTAATAGTTTCTATAGACCTATTTCTGGGGAGATGGTTTTCAGTCCGTTTAAAGAGATTTCAAAGAATTTCTCTCTGGGAATCCCAATTTCCTCACAAAAGCAAAAGCCATTGTGACACAATCCCCCTCTTTTTCATAGATCCTTGGTCAAGGGATTGCCCAATTTTCAACGTATGCCTTTTCACCTACCCCCTCCCCCCTATAGATTTCAACATACTTCGATATTTGGATCCTAATACAGCCGGTTAAATAGACTGTATATACAAAAAGAGGAAGGAGAAAAATGCGAAAGCTAATCAGCATACGCATTGACCAAAAATCTACCAAAAAGCACGTGAAATCAGCTTAAACATCTCAAAGATTTGCAAAAATAGCTTAAAACAAGTAATACAACGCCTAATAAACGCCAATCCAGAAACAGAATGTATATCGACGTGCGTCAGCACGTTCCAAAAGCTATTGTGGAGCCCCGGGCGGGATTTGAACCCGCGACCAACAGCTTACGAGGCTGCCGCTCCACCTGTCTGAGCCACCGGGGCCTTCCATTGAATTGAGCGAAACACATATTCTTAAGACATTCGGGAGAAAACAAATGCGCGCGCGCAGGTAACCAACAACCCCAGAGGCAAATGGTTATAAGCAGAACAGCTATCCAGAGAGGCTTCCACCACCAAGGCTCTGAACCCTTAGCCTCGACTACAGACATAAGTTTTCAAGAAAAATAATCCAATACTATTATTTAAGAAATCTTGACTAAAACTCGTTCGCTTGAATGTTTGATAGTCAAGAAATCTTTACAATGCGCGCGCGACTTGAAAAATATTGTTTTGGGTTCAACGCTTTTTTCTCAAGGATCCTGAGACACTAACATCTACATGCATCCTGCATCAGGTAGGGTGACGGGTTAATTAGTAATTCAATGAAATTCTTCGGTTACGCCTTGGAGACTTTCAGTACTTCCTTGAATGGTTCTTCAGGCTTGTTTTTTATAGTGCTATGAACTATGAAGGTTTGTGTCTCTTTAACACCACCCAATCCATGAAGCTTCTTGACAAGATCCGTTAATTCTTTCTTATCTTTAACTAACACCTTTATTATGCTATCATATTCCCCAAAAAGGCGGTGGAATTCGGATACCTGATGGAAATCCTTGATCTCTATTTCATTCCTTTTTCTGAGGTCACTTCGCGGGTCCTCACGCATAAATATGTAAGCTTGAATGACTAGGCCAAACTTTTCCGGTTCCAACTTTGGAGCAAAAGAACTTATGAGACCGGAGCTGTGCAGCTGTTGGAGCTTCTTCGCGACCGTTTGCCTTGTAGCCCCCACATTCTTTGCAATCTGAAGAAGGGGTTGCCTTCCATCATTAAGCAACTGAAGAATTATTTTATTTTCCAAGTCTTTAGTTTTTAACATTTTGTTAACAAAACATTTAAAAACCTTGTTGCTTTTAAGGTTTGCCCACTAAGGATTTAACTTGACGTTAAGGAACTGGTGCGATGCAAATCCAAGAAACTATCGAACATCGCATGAAAAGTATACGCCATCTCGATGATGCAGTCCATTCAGAGCCCGAAAAGCTCAGGAAGATGAGAGGGCGTTTATCAAAGAAGAACCAGGTGAAATACTAGAAAAGGTAGCTACGATGCCAAAATTTAACTTGGAAGAATTTGTCAAAACTGCAAACAGAATCAGGAAAAAGGCGATAGAAGACAAAAGGTTGATAGACAATCCCTCCGATGAAGAGCTGAGGTTACTAGTGGAAAAGGAGTCTGGGATTAAGAAGACAATATACAGAAATTACGTTGCTGAAAGCGAACCTACTTCCAGAGCAGCTATGTTTACCCAAAATAGTGTTGACTATTCTTTCGGTGAAGAAGAACTTCAGCTGTTAGCCCAATGCGAAGAAGCTTTGGCCAAAGAAAAACTGGTTTCTATTGATAGAATTGTAGGTAATGAAAGTAGTGAAACAGTTGTACGGTTGGTTGTTCCTGAACGATTTGCTCATGTTGCCTATGGCGGAAAAAATCTCTTTATACCCGTAAAAGGGGAGGTTATGGAACCAACATATCACATCTTATTTTTCATCGATGAAGCTTTTGAAGCCAATAAATTAAAACCCCTTCCACAAAAAGACATTACCATAAGATTGGCCATGTTGGAAGATGGAAGAGTTGTCAAAATAGTTAGAAACAGTAACTACATAGGGGAATTTAAGAAGGGAGTTTTCGCTGCAGAGGATTGGAACGCTAAAACTAGAATGGGCGGAATTTTCTTACATGCAGGCTGTAGAGAGGATTATCTCCAGTCAGCTCACGGGGATTACAGAACTGTTAGAACATTACTTCTTGCTTTGAGTGCTAATGGAAAAACAACCACAACCTGTAGGATTCTGGCTAGAAAAGGAAAGGAAAAATCATGGCTTATTCAAGACGATGGTGGAACTCTCATGCCAGATGGTTCTTTTCATGGCTTCGAAGCTGGGGGAGTATTCGTAAAGACAGAGAGCGTGAATCCAGGGGAACAACAAGGAATATTCTATGGCTTGCTAAAACCGGGAATATTGTGTGAGAACGTCTATGTAAATGGAAATGGAGACTTTGACTTTTACAATTTTGAAAGAACATCCAATGGAAGAGCAGTAATACCTAGGCGAGATTTCATGCATGCCAGCCCCTACATCGATTTGGATAGGATTGACAACTTGATTCTCATAACTAGAGGACCGATGATTCCTGCGATATCAAAATTAACTCTGGAACAAACTGTGGCTTTAATGATTTTAGGGCAAGCAATGGAAACATCAGCAGGCGACCCGACTCAAGCAGGAAAGATTAGAAGTGAGTTTTTTTATGATCCCTTTGTAGCTGGCGACAGAGCAAAACACGCCAAAAGATTTTATGAAATCTTGAAAGGCCTTCCTCATATGAACTACTACTTACTAAATACGGGGGGAGTAGGTGAAGGCCAACGATACAAGGAAATAACATTGGAACATACAATAGGTATACTGGATTCTCTACTACGGGGAGGGCTTGAAGACTGGGTAGATTCACCTACAGGCTTTAAAGTACCAAAAGCAATAAGGATGGTAGATGACATTTACCTGCATCCTGAGAAGCTCTACTCAAAAGAAGAATACGAGGTTAAACAGAAGAAGCTTAATAAATTTAGACTGGAAGCCATTGAAAAAGTAGATGATGTTCTACCTCCAAACATAAGAAATGTTTTTAGCGAAAAATACTAAATCCTCAATACTCTTTATGCTTAGATGTTTTTCTACAGTTCAAATTTCATATGTAGGGCAAAGGAGAAAGTAAGGAAACAAAAATAAAAAATCAATAATCGAAGATTTCAAAAAATCGTTACCGACTCAAAGCTATTCAAAGAAAAACGCACAACACTGATCGATTGTAGACAAGGGAGATTACAAACTTCTGATTGTTATCTCTAAAAAACAACTCGGCGTTCGCAGATCGCTGAGCTGCAGAGGATTATTTTGCGACCCACCAGTTCTTATTGTTTAATCTCTAATCAACGTTCTTGAAAACTTTACTTAGCTGCAGAGGCGTGCATACGTCACTTAGAATGAGAAAATAGCTTCGAAACTTTCTTCTTTAGAGGTTCCTCTACCTCTTCTTTGGCTTCCAAATCCAACTCAAATGGCGCACGTATGTAGGCATTTTCCTCGTTTTCCTCTGCTGACCCAATTCCATTCTCCTCTGAAATCAGTTTGTTCTCCAATTCCTTCAACTCTATCTCAAGTTCGTCTTTCTTATTCTCAAGTTGAGCAATAACGCTCTGCTTCGCTTGGATTTTACTCTTAAGCCTTCTAACGGCCAATTTTTCCTCAAGTTTTTCTATGCTTTTCTTCAAGTTTCTCTCTTTTTCATTCAACGCGGAGAGGAGGGTCTCGTATTTCTCTTCACTCTTGTTCCGAGTCTCTTTCGATTCGTCCACTGATTCAAAGCCCATACTGCCGTCAACTCTTTAATGGCTGTTTGATTAAAGAAAATAAATAATTTTTGAAGCTACAATATTAATTGGGGCTCCCCTTCACATGATGGGCTCACCAACCTTTCCTTTTTGCGATGAAAGGCAGCTTAATATATTCACACCCTCGACGTTCCGAAGACACATTTCTTGGCAAATTTTTTTGGTCTATCGAAAAGGTTAAGATATCCAGAGTCAAAATTTAGGGAATTAATCCTTTGGGGCGAATTCTTGGACTTTTTGCGTATGTAATTAGATTAGGGAATCATTTTTATGCGTGAACGTATAAAAGCAACTCTTCAGGATGTGGATGACCCATGGTTTATTGCACTAAATGTGGCACCAAAAACGAAGAAGATGCAGCAGTATGCACCAAGTGCGGAGCAAGTTTGGCGGGTCTTCCAGCTTGGAGAAGGAGACGCAGGCGAAGAGAAAAAGAAGAACAAGAATGCTTTGGGCTTCCCCACGGTGGCGCAATAGTAGGCCTAATTATTGGTATAGTCATTATCCTTGCAGGTCTCTCTTCACTCGCTGGGATAGACTTTGGAAGATATGTATGGCCACTGGTTATAATCAGCTTTGGAATACTGATAGTTGTTGGAGCCCTTTACAGTTACAGTCGAAGATCCTAACCTCTCCTTTTTTTGCGCGTCCACACTCTCATGCGCGGTTCGACACCTTCATGCATACATGCCATAAGCTGATCTGCCATTAATTCCGTGAACTTGACGTTTGTTGATCAGCCAGATTAATTAAAGAGCAGTCTCGGTCAGGCCTATGGATCCAGATCTACATCGCATCCTTCAAACCAAAAGACAAAGAGGAGTCTTAGGTTTAGATTCTTGCACCAATTGTTTACAACAACTCTTTCAAACGGAAACTCTATAGGTTACCCGTCATAAAGAAGATTTTACGTAAAGATAAATCTCATGGAAACCCTCGGTAAAGCCCCGGTGGCTAAGCCCGGTTATAGCAGCGGCCTTGTATACCGATAGCCGAGAAAGCCGCAGGTCGCGGGTTCAAATCCCGCCCGGGGCTCCATAATTGAAAAATGCTTCGGCGAACTTCTCTTTGGGAGAATCTTCTGTTTTTAAAAAAGGGTCTCTTTGAGTAATTAGTCATTTGAAATATATTCTAAAGATAAAGAAGCTAGTTGTTGCTAACGTCGCTGTGGTGTACATGATAGCCCAACAGCCGAAGAATTCTGAGGTTGTTTTGCGTGCCCATTCTTCAGTTAAAATGGATATAGACCGGCATGAAGCATAGAAAATTGTTCTGTACAACAAGTGGATAATGTTTTGCTTATATTCAAGCTCCTTATTTTAGCTCCTGAACGCTTTGAAATGTTTTTTAAATATTGTGCAGGTTAACTAACTGTAATAGTTACCCAAAGGGAGGGGGATGAACTCACGCTAACGCTCATTGAAATTTTAATCCTCGCTGTTGTTCAAGGCATAACGGAGTGGTTGCCAATATCTAGCTTCGGGCATCTAGCCATCATTGAAGTATATCTTGGTTTAGAGCTTCCATTGATCTATAATGTGATGTTACACATAGGAACCATGTTTGTAGTCTTGACGGTATTCTGGAAAGATATCATAAAAATCCTTGCAGCCTTGGCTAGTCTAGATTTCAAAACTGATGAAGGAAAACTTGCTTTGTTTATAGCCGTTGGGAGTGTACCAACCGCTATTATCGGTTTTCTTTTTCATAACGTCTTCGAATCTTTTTCTCATAATTTGCTCGCAATAGGCGTAGCGTTTTTAATCACTGGTTTTGTTCTGTTTTTTTCTAAAAGGGAAACAAGCAATCGAGGACTCAACTATTTGGATTCTTTGTTTATAGGAACGGCCCAAGCAGCTGCAATAACTCCAGGCATTTCAAGGAGTGGCGTCACAATAGCTACAGGATTGTTGAGAAAGATGAAAAAAGAAATAGCCTTCCGATACTCGTTCCTACTGTCTGTACCTGCGGTAATCGGAGCAACCGCAATGGAATTTAGAGATTTGGTAATTGGCAATGTAGATTTGGTTGCGCTAGTTCTAGGGGCCATAACATCAATTATAGTAGGTTACATATCTTTGAAATTTCTTCAAAAGGTCGTTATGAAAGAAAAATTCCATTTGTTCTCCTATTACTGCTGGATAGCGGGGCTAATAACTGTCATAACTCAACTCTTGCGTTAACAACCCAACTTTTCACTTACGTTTGCAGTAGATTTTGACTCCTTCAAATTCGTCCCCGAGATGGAATTCAGCATTAGCTAAGTCAAGTGCCTCTTGAAGCGTCTTGGCTGTCTTGGGGCATGAATGCATTAAGTTGTTTAAATTGAAAGGCTGCTACGCGAATATGACAACGTTATCGAGAAGATTGCTGAAAAGAATTTTGATGCAAATGAAAGTGGGTTTCTTAGCGGTAGCAGTTGAAAGGTGAAAAAAGACAGAGCTAGACCTACGGGCATCTGGGTCTGTCCACGTCGAAGCGTAATTCAAGCGTGCTACTTTGTTTCCTCAGTCACTATCATGGTTGTGGTCGACCGAACTTTCTTCAGTCGCCTCACTTGTGAGGTAACGATTTCCTTAAGTTTGTCTCTGCTATCGGCTTTAATTTTTACTATGAAATCGTATACGCCGTAAACCATATACGCCTCTTCTACCGCATCAATTTTTTTCAATGCCTTTAGAACTTCGCTCTCTGACCCTATTTCTGAGCTTACTAGCAAGAAAGCTATGTGCGTATAATCCTCTCCACATTTTACGTGCGGGAATTCTAAACAAGCATCTTTTATAAATGCATAATGTCTATATTGTGCATACAGTAAATACTAAACGCGCACCCATTGAAAACTGCTGAGTCACACTTTTCCCCACTTGTTTCTTTCCCATAATCTTTCATGAATATAATATAACACTGTCTTTAGAATGTTTGATAATACTGCTATGGAAATAGATGTTACCCAACACCCCAATATGGCAAAAGATACAATTGTTGTTATTAGTAGGGCAAGTATTCTCCACGTGATTGCTTTAGTGATTGACCGTAGCTTGGAATCCATTAGGCTTTCTCCTTTTTGAAGCTTGTTGACTAGCGTTTTGAACATATTCTAGTTTTTCTTTCGAGAGCGTTGTTTGTAGCTATCAAGGCAATGCTTGCACCATTGTCTGCTATTCTGGTTATATTCCAAAGTATCAACCTCAAATGCGGTATTTCAGGGAGCTCCTGCATCAATCTGTCCCTTTCCAACTCAACGAATGACAGCATTTCCAAAAGGCTGTTGGCGATCTTGATGTCGCCAATGAAGAAGCAGTCTACAGATTTCAGGACTAAGTCGTGGGCTAAATCATTTAGATTGTTTATTCTTTCGATTACCCATTGGGGCAATCTATCTTTGTATTTTCGTAATAGTTCAATAACTCTGCGTGCAATTTCTTCGGCGTAATCAGCAATCATCTCAAGATATCTCAACATGAGCCCAAAATATAAAATGTGTAAGGGGTCCTTCAATCCTATTTCTTCAGCTACTTCTCTTTTTCTTTGTGCAGAGATTAGCAACCTCAGCGCAAGCAGATACATCGTGTCAGCTTCATCCTCTCGATTTATGGCGTCGTTTGCCAATGAATCGTCACCGTCCACGAGTGCTTGTACTGCTTCTGTTACAACGGTCAACGAGATGATGGAAAGTCTTCGTAACAGCATGTCCAAATGGAATTTTCTTGGGTCAACAGAGCATTGAAGTAAAATACGGTCCGGCGTCTCCTCTACGATTCCTAATCCAATGAGTTTAGGCATTATTCTCCTGATTTCTGCAATATGTTCAGAACTAACCCTTTCAGGAGACATTATTGAGAAGAGGTCGCGGCCTAGAATGTAGCTACCAACGATTATTCGTTCCAACATTTTTGGATCGTCACATAAATCGGCGTTACAGGTGTACTCCTCGACTCCTTCGGTTGGTTTGTGAAGTCTGCTTGGAAACAATTTAAGTGAACCATCTTTTTCTGGTGAGAGGAAGATGGTGTCCCCACGTTTGAGGTTTTTTTCCTTTGCCCAGTCGCTTGGTAAAGAGACCGCTAAGGTTGAGTAGCCAACCTTTTGTAGTTTTCTACTTTCCATATGTGTCACCTAAGTATTTATAATATTTACTAATGAGTAGAATATAAGCATTATGTATTTATCAAACGTATATTATAAATATATTCACGGCAAGAATGGAGTAATATATATGCCAAAATGGAAAACCGTAAGGGTCAGTCAAGAACTCGTAGAACGAGCCAAGAAAGAGTTGGAGAAAGGCCAATATCAAAGTCTATCCGAATTTGTTTCAGAAGCAATTCGAAATCGCATGCAAACATTAGCCCGAGAAAGAATACCGGAATATCTAGAGCGAGATAGGAAAAGTAGAATCCTTTACCAACGTCATCCAAAGTTCTACACACCAAAACACATCTGGGCCCAGGCGACTCCTCAAACAACCGTCAAAATCGGAGCAACCGATTATTTCCAGAACAAACTCAAAGAGATAGTTAATATCCAAACAGACAAAACCGGAGAAGAAGTTTCTAAAGATGAACCTTTCGGCGTGGTAGAAACTTGGTGGTTTACATATGACTTGTATTCTCCCTTAAATGGAAAGATAGTCTCAGTTAACAAAAAGGTAATCGAAGATCCGTTCATATTGAATGGAGACCCATATCAGTGGATCGTGGAAGTTGAGCCTACACACACGGAAGTTAACTCATGGATGAATGGATTGCTGAGTCTAGGAGAGTATATGAAACTAGTTACCAAATGAAGATTCACTCTCTGAATAAAACGATCAGGAGAAAAGCGTATGCCTAAAAAATGGAGAACTATACGTGTCGAACAGGAACTAGTAGCGGTAGCGAAGAGGACACTTGAGACAAGCCACTGCAAGAGTCTCTCTGAATTCGTTTCTGAAGCTGTTCGATTACGCCTCTATGAACTGAAACAAATCCATGAAAAGACTGGTGAGAAGCTGGATGAATATCCCCTGATTCGCGAACGACTGCTCTTCACTCCTGACCACATGTGGGCAATGGTAACTCCGGAAGGAAACATAAGCGTAGGTTTATCCGATTACGCCCAAGAGCACCTGAAGGGAATAGCTGGTATGTGGACCCACCCTGTTGGATACAAAGTTAAGAAGGGGGAGCCCTTCGGAGTTGTTGAAACATGGATGTTCATGTTTGACCTGTACTCTCCCGTCAGTGGCGAGATCATTAGAATCAATGAAGCCCTCAAAGACGAGCCTTCCCTAATCAATCGTGATCCATATGGAATCATGTGGATTGCAAGAATCAAACCTGATAACGTAATTACATTGGAAGAAGAGTTAAGGGATCTGATGAGGCTACGTCAGTATAAAATGTGGGTGTGTAAGCTAGGAAGACCGCGAATTCTAGGCATCTAAGTAACCTTCTATCTTCTAACTTGCTAAACTGACAGCGACGGAGGACCTCTAACAAATGACTACGAATAGTTGCTCTTTCAAGAATAAACGTAGACTACCACCATGTCGTGCCGCATGTCCAGCTGATGTGAACGTTCAGGGATATATTGCTTTACTTCAGCAAGGTAAGTTCAAAGAATCAGTTGAACTCATAAGAAAGAGTATGCCTTTTCCGGCAATCTGTGGGAGAGTATGTTTCAGTCCTTGTCAAGATGCGTGTTCAAGAAAAAATATCGACCAGCCTGTGGGCATTCGTTATTTGAAACGGCTTGCTGCAGACATTGAACGCGAACAAGAAAGAATCAAACCAGATCCCATACTCAAAACGCACAGCGAAAAAATTGCAATAATTGGCGCAGGACCAGCGGGACTGAGTGCTGCATATGAACTCGCAAAACTCGGTTACCCAGTTTCAGTTTTTGAGCGTATGCATGAACCCGGGGGCATGATGCGATACGGTATCCCAGACTATCGTATGCAAAAATATGTTGTAGCCAATGAAATTGCTTACATCCAAGATCTAGGGGTGGAAATCAAGACAGGGGTAGAATTCGGCAAAGACATCCAGCTCGATACTCTACGAAATGAAGGCTATGAAGCTATATTCATTGCAAACGGAGCGCAACTGAGCAGAAAACTAGGGATACTGGGAGAAGATTTAGAGGGTGTTTTTCACGCGATTGAATTTTTAAGAAACGTGTCTCTGGGAAAAACTGTTGAAGTAGGCAAAAAAGTTGCAGTCATTGGTGGAGGCAACAGCGCCATTGACGCTGCCTGCACGTCGCTAAGGCTTGGGGCAAAAGAAGTTACAATTCTCTATCGTCGCTCTAGGAACGAGATGCCAGCACTTCCCCACGAAATAGAAGCCGCCAAAGAAGAGGGAGTTAAATTCCATTTTCTAGTTGCACCCAAACAAATTATTGGTGAAAATGGCAGGATAAAGCTTATAGAATGTTTAAGGATGGAGCTGGGAGAGCCTGACGCGAGTGGCAGAAGGCGTCCAGTACCCATCCAAGGGAGTGAGCACACATATGAAGTGGATATGGTAATTGCAGCGATCGGCCAACTTCTGGAAATTTCCTGCCTACCTTCTATTCTCTTGGATGAACGTGGACGTGCAATTTCGGTTGATCCATTAACGCTGGAAACCAAAATCCCAGGTGTTTTTGCGGGAGGCGACATGGTCACCGGTCCCGCAAGTATCATTGAGGCTGTAGGTGCAGGCAAGCAAGCAGCGGTGTCGATTGATCGTTATTTAAACGGCGAGGATTTGAGGACTGGAAGAGATGAGGAAATTGAGGAGACAACCTGGGTTAAAGAGTGGGAAAAGATAACGAAAAAGCCTGAAAGATACATCGCCCCCCACGTAGATCTAGGGAGACGGAGAGTAAGCTTTGAGGAAGCCGATGAACTTTTAGCGAAGACCAAAGAAGTCGCCATGTTAGAAGCTCGACGGTGTCTCGAATGTGGGTCATGCACTGAATGCCTCGGAAGCGAGGAGTTATGTGAAGCTGACAAAGCGGTGGTTGATGAAATTCTATGCACTGGTTGTAACCTCTGCGCGGTAGTTTGCCCCGTTGGCGCAATAACGAAGAATGAAATGGGGATTGCACAAGTCGACGAAGATATGTGCAAAGGCTGCGGCACCTGTAGCGCAAGCTGTCCCGAACGGGCGATTACTATGCGGCAGCTAACTGATGCCCAACTTGTGGCTAATGTTGTAGCCGCTTTGGGAGGAGGGGGCCTCTAATGTTTAGGCCCAAGATCATCGGTTTTGTATGTAACTGGAGTTTGCCACCAGGTTTAGACATTGCAAGCACCAGCAGAATACATGGCTACCCCAAAATAAGAGTCGTCCGAGTAGTTTGTGTCGGGAGAATTGATCCAGTTGTCGTGCTGGAAACCTTTGCCAAAGGTGCAGACGGAGTTTTAGTAATTGGTTGTCATCCACCCGATTGTCACTACATCGAAGGAAACCTTCAAGCAGAACGGAAAATTAAGATGCTGAACAAACTCATTTCGCGAGCTGGTCTTGAACCAGAGCGCCTTCGATTAGAATGGGCTTATGCATCCGAAATCGAGCGCTTCACAAAGATCATTGATGGTTTTAGAAATCAGGTGACAGTGCTAGGACCCTCTCCTTTATCCGGAGAGAAACCAGACGAAAACATATTGACTGGAATAATGGCCGCCAAAGCAGTGGCGGAGGATTCAAGACTACGAATGCTGGTGGGCAGAGAGATGCAACTGATCGAAGAAGGAGATGTATACGGTGAGAAGGTGGGGCAAGAAGAGTTTGACGAAGTGATGGATGAGAGCATTGATGCAGAGTATTCACGAAGCAGAATTCGGCTTATGGTGAAGGACACACCTATGTCCGTTGAGGAGTTGGCTAAACGGTTGAGCTTAAACCCGAAAATGGTGTTGCGTCACATAGTGGTTTTGAGGCAGAGAGGATTGGTTGCATTGGATAGAATCGAGGGTGAGAATCCTCTTTATGTCGCATTGGAGGTAACGTGATGAAAGACAAAGTGGGCGCCGTACTCGTCGTAGGCGGCGGAATCGCTGGAATACAGGCATCGCTTGATCTGGCTGATTCAGGGTTTAAAGTGTATCTACTAGATGAGTCACCCAGCATAGGAGGCACCATGACACAACTTGACAAAACTTTTCCAACTAATGATTGTGCAATGTGCATTCTAGCTCCGAAACTGGTTAGCGCTGGAAGGCACTCCAACATTGAACTAATAATGGGCGCAGAAATAAAGAGCGTCGAAGGTGAAGAAGGGAACTTCCAAGTTATGTTGATAAGACAACCAAGGTACATTGATGAAGAGAAGTGCACAGGCTGTGGTGTATGTGCTCGAAAATGTCCTGTTGAAGCAATAGACGAGTTCAATGAAGGCCTAAGCGAAAGAAGTGCAATATATGTCAAGTATCCTCAAGCGGTTCCCTTGGTTTACGCTATTGACAGAGACACGTGCATCGGTTGTGGCACCTGCCAAGAAGTCTGTAAAACAGGTGCAGTCCGATATGACGAAAAGGAAAATGAAATTACATTAAACATTGGTTCGATTATACTGGCGCCAGGTTTCGAAGAGTTTAATCCAAAGCTCAAACGGGAGTACGGCCATGGTAGATACTCCAATGTGGTTTCAAGCATTGAATTTGAACGCATTCTAAGTGCTTCGGGACCTTACGGTGGACTAGTTTTACGTCCCTCGGATGGTAAAGTTCCACGTAAGATAGCGTTCATTCAATGTGTAGGTTCCCGTGACACTAAATTAGGAAACAATTATTGCTCTTCAGCTTGCTGCATGTATGCTATTAAGGAGGCGATCATAGCAAAGGAACATAACCCAGACCTAGAGTGCACTATTTACTTCATGGATGTACGCGCTTACGGGAAGGAGTTTGACGCTTACTACAATAGAGCCGAAGAAGAATACGGAGTGAAGTTCGTTAGATCTCGAATCTCCCATGTAGAAGAGGTTCCGGGATCGCAAAACCTCTTGGTGAACTATGTTGAAGATGAGAATCCTAAGAGTGAAGAAGTAAATCTTGTGGTTCTTTCTGTTGGAATGAAGCCACCTAAACATGCTGAGGAATTAGCCAAAGCACTAAACTTTGAATTAAACACATACGATTTCTGCTCAACCCAAACATTCTCTCCGCTGGAAACCTCCAAACCAGGTGTATACGTCTGCGGAGCGTTTTCCTCTCCAAAAGACATTCCTGAGAGCGTAGCGCAAGCAAGTGGCGCTGCGGTGAGAGCATCCAGCCTTATTTCTTCAGAGAGGGAAACACTCACAACTGTGAAGGAGTATCCACCAGAGAAAGACGTATCTGATGAGGAACCTCGTATTGGAGTTTTTGTCTGCCACTGCGGCATAAACATCGGTGGTTTCCTCAATGTTCCAGAAGTTGTTGAGTATGTTAAAACATTGCCAAATGTTGTTTATGCGGAGCATAATTTGTATACTTGCTCAGAAGATACGCAAAAGGGGATAAGGGAGAAAATAAAGGAGCACAATCTGAATCGGGTAGTTGTGGCTTCATGTACTCCGAGAACCCATGAACCACTTTTCAGAGAAACCGTTCGAGAGGCGGGACTTAACATTTACCTCTTCGAGATGGCTAACATTCGTGACCAATGTAGCTGGGTACACATGCATGAACCTGAAGAAGCAACTGAAAAGGCGAAGGACCTCGTTAGATCAATTATCGCCAAAGCCCGCTTGTTGAAGCCTCTCAAAAAACCCATGATAGATATTACGCCCACTGGCCTAGTAATCGGAGGCGGTTTGTCTGGAATGACCGCTGCCCTAGAATTGGCAAGACAAGGCTTCGAAGTCCATTTAGTGGAAAAGGGAAAAGAACTGGGAGGGCATCTGCGGCACATCCACTATATTCTCGGATCTGAGGATCCGCAAGTGCAGTTGAGGTCAATAATTAAGGAACTTACGGAAAACGAGAAGGTCCATGTTTATCTAAATTCCGAAGTTTCTAATGTTGAAGGATACGTTGGTAACTTCAAGACAATTTTGAACTGCAACGGCGAGAAAAAGGAAATTGATCATGGAATCGTGATAGTGGCTACGGGAGCCGTTGAATATAAGCCAACCGAGTATCTCTATGGCGTCGACAAAAGAGTGGTAACTCAACGGGAATTAGAAGAAAAGTTGGCTAATGGAAGGTTTGACGCCAAGAAAGTGGCGATGATCCAGTGTGTGGGATCCAGAAACGGGGAACATCCCTACTGCTCACGAATATGCTGTGCTCAAGCCGTGAAGAATGCTTCAAGAATTAAGGAGTTAAGCCCTGAAACAGACGTCTACATCATCTACAGGGACATAAGAACCTATGGATTCTTAGAAGACTACTATCGTGAGGCGGCAAGCAAGGGAGTTTTGTTCATACGCTACGACGACGAAAACGAGCCTAAAGTTTTCCAAGAAGATGACAAACTCAAAGCGATTGTGTGGGAGCCAGTCGTAAAGGCGTGGATCCCCATCGAACTGGACCTCTTAGTACTGAGTGCAGCTACCATTTCAAATCCAGACAATGAACCCATAGCCAAAATGTTGAAAGTTCCCCTCAGCAAAGACGGTTTCTTCTTGGAAGCTCACATGAAGCTTCGTCCAGTTGACTTCGCAAC
>JABAOC010028700.1_pt3 | contig 15246 bp, 13 predicted proteins | sample 7062161 | NCBI WGS metagenome assembly JABAOC01 (sample SAMN14538625, study PRJNA623070) | marine sediment metagenome | biome: marine biome [ENVO:00000428]; feature: marine pelagic biome [ENVO:01000023]; material: deep marine sediment [ENVO:00002113] | place: India: Gulf of Khambhat ... | reverse complement strand
ATCGGGACGGAACCGGCACTGGAATACCTGCGGGCGACGGCCCAGCACACCGGCAGCCCGAATGCCCTGCGGGCGCTGGTGCTCAACGGCTCGGAGGGCTGCCTGCGCACGGCTGGCCCGTTGGCGTCCCTGGTGGGTGCAGACCTGCTGCGGGAGGCGCGGCTTCGGTGGTACGCCGCCGTGCAGCAGGAAGGGGAGTGGGCATGGAACCCGGGCGTGGACGCCCCCGCGGCCCGTTCGCTGCTGCAGGCGGTGGCCGCGGGCGGACCCTATGCTCGTGCCCGTGTGAGTGCGGCGGCGATGCTGACGGAGATAGGGGGAAGTGCCGACGTCGCCGCTCTGACCGAGGTTGTCCGCCAGGCACAGGATGAGGCCCCCCTGGCCGAGGGCGGGGAATCGCCGCCCGGATTCGAGCCTCCGGAGGGACGGCCCTTGTCCCCGGACGTGCTGCACATGGATGGCCGCCCCGCGCTCTACGCGCTCGGGTTGCTGAGGGACCGCGGCGACGAAGCCGCCCTGGCCGCACTGCGCCAACTGGCCGGGGAGCTGCAGGACGGCTCCCTGAAGGCGGCCGCGGTGACGGCTCTGGCCCAAGCCGGCGGTGCGGCAGAGCTGGAACACCTCCGCCGGACGGCCGCCGGGCAGAAACGCGGCTTTGCCTCGATTGCCGAATGGACCGCCGGGTTGGAGACACGACTGGCCGCACTGGCGGCGCTGGGGGAGGTGGGGGACGCTGGCTTCCTGACGTCTCTGCCCGAGTTGCTGGCCGAGGAGGCGCCCGATCCCGTGGCCGCCGGGGCCGACGAACGACAGGCCCGGGCCCTGGCCCCGTGGTGGCGCATGAAGCTGTACCGGGGCGGCTGCCAATGCCTGACGGGCATCTGCCGGGCCGGTTTGCCGGCCGAGCTGACGGGGCGGCCGGCCCTGGCGGACTGGCTCTACAGCCGCGTGGTAGAGCTTGTGGAGGATCCTGTCGGCGGGCCCGCCGCGCTTGTCCCCGAGCGGCGCAGACTGCGGGCTGACGCGCTGCGTGCGGCGGGCTGTCTGGCGCGTCCCGGGGACCCGTCTCACGTGGAATTCGCCCGGCACATGGCCGAGGAGGTGGGCTGGCGGGGAGACGAGCTGGGCATCGCTGCCATGGCGGCAGTGGCCGACCTGGCCGCCCGCAGCGATGCGCCTGGGCCCCTGCTGGATGTGCTGGACGGGCTCCTGGAGGGCGGCCGCTACGATGAGGCGTGGCGGGAAATGGTCCTCGGCATGGCCCGCCGGCCCACCCCGGGGCTCTACCGGGTGCTCTGCCGCCAGATGGGGCGGCTCGAGGTGGGGATGCTCGAAGCAGTCCTGCTGCCGGATGGGCGGCCCTCTGCCGGGCCGGAGTATGCACGTTGCCTGGCGCTGACGATGCATGAGATCACCCGGCGGAGCCGGCCCAGGCAGGACGCCGAGCAAGCCCCCGAACAGAAACCACAAAGGCGCCCCAAAGCGGCCGCTGGAGCAACTGTTGGGGGCCGCGGCGGCAAGCGGCCCCGAATCCCGGCAGGTCTTGACCTGACCGACCCGGACATGCCGGCCGATGTCCGCCGGCGGCTGGCTGCCAGTTACGGCATTGACCTGAGGAGGCTGCCGCGACAGCGGGCGGCGAGGGCGGTTTCCCCCTCACGCCAGCGGGCCGTCCGGGTCGTGGAGGTGCCCTGGCGGTTCACGAGCTGGTCTTACTCCCTGGCAGACCTCGACGCACAGGTCGCCGAACTCCGGGAGAGACAGCGCTGGGTGGAGGCCCTGGTGGGCAACGACACCCGGGACGCGCTGGCCGCCGTGCGGGAGGCGGGCTGGCTGACGGGTGGGCCGTTCGGCCCACCGGTGGCCACCCGGCTGGCGGCGCTGGAACCCGGGGTCCGCCGGGAAGCGATCCGGGAAGTCGGCCGCATGTTGCTGGCGGGCTTGAGCGTCACCGAACGGAGCGGCGCCGACGGCTTGACCGACGCTGCCCGGCGGGGCGCAGTGGTGGCCTTGCGCCGCATGGGCGGGCAGGAGGCCGCTCGCGCCCTCTACACCGGCCTGGTCGGCCCGCCGCTGCGGGAGGCGGCGCTACGCCGGGCGGGCAGTCGGTCGCTCTCTGCCTCGCCCGTGGCGGACTACATCGGACGGGCACTGGGGACGATGGGCGAGGCGCGTCTGTTGACCGACGCACTCAATGCGGCCGCCTATGAGTTCATGCTGGCGAATCCCGCCCGCACCCAGGGGGCCGCGCTCGCGGGCATCGCTTACCTTCCATCCGAGCGGGACCCCGTGCGGCTGCTGCAGGGCTTCCTTCAGAGCGGGGTGAGCAGCCAGTTCCGGGCCGCCGTGGGGGCCGCCATGGTCCGCGCCGTGAGCCGGATGGGAACCGTCCAGGATTCGGGAGCCGACCAATGAGCATTGCGGACGAGCTGAGAGAGCAGATGAAGCAGGCCCTCAAGTCCGGACAGAGGGACCGCTTGCGGGCGCTGCGCCTGCTGAAGGCGGAGCTTGAAGTGGCTGAGACCTCCGGAGAGGAGTTCGACGAGGTCAGCGTCGTGAAGTCTTTTGCCAAGTCACTGCGCCGCAGCGCCGATGAGTACGAGGAGCTGGGCCGGCCCGAGCAGGCCCGGGAGCTCCGCGCCCAACTCGAGGTGGTCGAGGAGTTCCTGCCGCCCCAGATGAACGAGCAGGAACTGGAGGCGCTCATCGGGGCCATGGTCGAGGAGAACGACTACGGCCCGCGGGACATCGGCAAGGTGATGAAGGCGGTCATGTCCGAGCACGGCGACACGGTGGACGGCCGTCTGGCCCAGGAAATCGCCCGGCGCAGGCTGTCCGAGAACGTCTGAAGTCTCCTGGTCGGCGGGGACCGCCGCTTTCGACGCCGGCGTCGGCGGGTTACAATACCGATGGGCAGGCGCGTTCGCCGCCGTCCCCTTCCGGCTGGTCGCTCCGTCCGAACCGTCCTCTTCACCGGGAAATCGCATTGAGCCGGAGATCCCTCCAGGAGCTGGTGGACCGCCACTATGACCGCCTCTTCCGCGCGGCCCGCTTCCTGTGCGGGGAGNNAGGAGGAGGTGGCCGAGGACCTGGTGCAGGAGACCTTCCTGGCCGCCGCTGACGCCCGCAAGCGGTTCCGGGGCGAATCTTCCTACTACACCTGGCTGTACGCCATCCTACTGAACAAGTTCCGACGCTGGCTTCGCCAGAAGGACTCCGCCTTCCTGTCGCTGAGCCGCCTGGTGGACGAGGAGTCCAGGCGCAGCGTGGCCGACCGGCTGGAGGCGCAGACGGTCGAGCCGATAGAGAACGTGCTCCAGCAGGAGGCTGCCGCCCGCGTGCGCGAGGCCGTTGACCAGCTCTCGGCTGATCACCGGGCCGTGGTCAACCTTCGCTACGTGGAGGACATGTCCTACCAGGAGATCGCCGACGCGGTGGACTGTCCCTTGGGCACGGTCAAGTCGCGCATCCACTACGCCCTCCAGCAGATAGGGCAGTACCTGGAGGAGACCGAGTGAGCGAGAGCCCCTTGCGGTTGAACCATACGAGGTGGCGTGGCACTAAGATGGTGGAGGCCACGAGAGATGGAATGCACAGAGGTCCGACAGAAGCTGGTGGAAGCGGTGGAGGGTGAACTGCCGTCACCTGAGGAAGCCGCCGTAAGGCAGCACGTTGCCGAATGCTCCGACTGCCGGTCGGAATTCAAGCGACTGAGAAGGGCCTCTGGAGCATTGAACACCGTGGTCTCCCAACTCGCTCCTCCCACACGTTATCTCACCAGGCGGCGGCTGGACCTGCTGATGTTCGCCTACTCCGAGAGGCACCGGCCGATCAGGCTGGTGACCTGGCGTCGCTTCGTGGCAGCGGCGGCGGTGGCCGCGATCATCGCCGCCGTGCCGTTCATCGTGGGCGACGTCGCCCACATCCTGAACGCCCCGCCGGTGCCTCGTCTGGTTGCACAGCAGCCTCCGCCGGCTGACCCGGTGGCCGTGATCCTGAGTGTCGCCTCGACCGCGCACGAGGGGGACGGCCGGCGCGTGCGCTTCGTGCCGGTGCGTTCCGGCTCGGGCGGCGCCTCCCCGGGCAGCATCCGCGTGGTGCGCACCGACAGCCCCGGCGTCGCCGTGCCCATCCGCCACCCGCTGTACGACGCGGACGAGTCCTCACGTTGGTGGTAGTCCCACCGACCGGCGGGACGGCACCGAGCAGGCCAGCAGGAGAACAGGTGAGCAGGCGAGAAGGGCGGGAAGAAACCCGTACTCACCGATGCCGCGGGAGCCTGCTGGCTGGTCGCCCGCGATCTCCCGTTGCCCTGATCTCCTGCTAAGACCTATGCGACCCATGATCCCAGACGTGAGGTTGCCAGCCCGAAGCGGGACCGTCCTGCTGTGGGCCGTGCTTGCGGCCCTGACGGCGGCATTGGCCCCGCCGGCGCGGGGGGCATGTGACCTGTCGGAGGCCGCCAGCGCCGCATCACAGTCGGTGGTCCTGGTTGAAGGCAAGTTGCGTCTTCCCCGGGCCTCCGTGAACTTGCCCGAGGAGCAGACCCTCTGCTCGAACACCGGTTTCCGCTTCGGCTCCGAGGGGCGGGTGCTGACCAGCCTCAGCGCCTTCGCCGGCTGCGACGAGCTGGCCGTGCGCACGGGGGACGGACGCCGCGTGCGGGCCGAGATCGTCGCCGTCGAGCAGTCCGTGGACCTTGCCCTGCTGGAGACCGATCTGGAGGGGGTGGCGCCCCTGGAGCCCGCCGTGGAGGCGCCGGAGCCGGGGGACGCGGTTGTCCTGCCGGTGGCTCGCGCGGACGGCGAGCCGAGTCTGAAGCTGAGGGCGGGGCTGGTCTCCTCGCGAGGCGCCTCGCTGCGCCTGCGGGGGGTGGCCCTGGACGGCCTGCTGACGGCGTCGCTGCCGGCGGCGCCGGGCACGGCCTCCGCTCCCGTGCTCGACGCCCGAGGGCGCCTGGTGGGGGTGGTGCTGGCCGCCGACGCTCCCGGGCCCCCTCGCCTGGAGGGGACGGAATGCTACATTCTGCCCTGGGCTGAGCTTCGGCCCTACATCGGTCCCCTTTCGGAGGGCCGGTCGCGCCGGCTGGGCTGGCTCGGTGTATCCGCTCTGCAGGAGCCCGGGGATCTGGAAGGTGTCCGTGTGGGCGACGTGCTGGAGAACTCCCCCGCCGGCGAGGCCGGCATCCGTCCCGGGGACGTCCTGTTGCAGATCGGCGACCAGGCGGTGGAGGACGCCGAATCCCTGTCCGGCTGCGTGGCACAGATGGGGCCGCGCGAGGACGTGCCTGTCAAGTTGCTGCGCGCCGGCCGCATCCGCACCGTGCAGGTGGACGTGGAGGCCCGGCCCCTGCTGATATGCGGCGGCTCCCGCCGTCGGGGGGACCCGACGGTTCGGCTGCGCTGGAGGCGCCTGTGGGGCGCGCCGCCACTCGCAAGCGGGGCTGCCCAGGCACGGCTGCGCGACCTGGCCGAGCAGAACGCCCGCCTGCGCGAGCGCATACGCGAACTGGAACAGGAAGTCCGAGAAGTCGGCCCCTGAGGGAAGGGAGCGACGGCATCTCTGGGCACGACGCGGCTACAGTGCCTGGATCGGACCGGTCTCTTCGATCACGACCCGGAAGCCGTCCACTTCATGGGGGATCCTGTCCGCCAGCCTGTCCGGCTTCTCTGTGGTGAGTACCCTGATGCACGGCTGCCCCTCCGCCTGCCCCACAGCCACCCCCACAACGCCCGGAACGGACAGCCACTCGTCCTTGTGTTGCTCGAGCACCTGTTGCACTGTCTTCGTTCCCATGTGCGCCCTTGCTTCCGGGGCACAGGTCCGCGGCGCGCACCCGGTCGCCTGGATTCCCCAGCAGGCCCCCAGGACAGCCAGTACGAGCAGGGGTCGGAGTGCGTGCGCCCGGCCAACTGCTGCGCTTCCGCCTGCCTTCCCCGTGCAAAACGATGGAGGTCTCGCCACCAACGTGCTACGGCGTGACGGTGAAGCCATCAGTGAGCACCGCGGAAGCCCCGTCGGGATTGGTCACACGGACGTCCCAAACCCGGTTCCGGGGCGGGCCGCCGCTCTTGGCTGTGACAGTGGCGCCTATCGAAGTGGCGGTCACCGTGTTCACAATGGCCGCCGGCACCGGCCCGTTGCCGCCCTCCAATGCCACCTGAGCGCCCGCCACGAAACCTGCCCCACTGATCTGCACGTCAATCGTGCTTCCCGCCTGCATCTTGTCCGGCACGATCCCGGTCACGCCGAGGGCGCTCTCCTCGGTCACGTTGACCGTGGCGCTACTGGCATCGTTGGCGGCGTGGTCATCCGCGCAGTCGTGAGCGGCCGTCAGGGCGTGGTCGCCCAGCGAGGCGCCGGTCGTATCCCAGGAGAACGTGAGCGTGGCGGACGCGCCCGCCGCAAGTCCCCCGCTGACCGTCTGTGTGCCGATCGTCACAGCGTCGGTCTGGTCAGTGAGTGTGACGCCGATGTCGCTGCCGACATCCTGGTTGCCGACGTTCGCCATCGTAACGTCAACGCCAACGGTCGTGCCCCTGGTGACGGAACTCGGCGCGATGACCTCCGTGATGGCTACGTCGGTGACTGGCGACGGAGGGCTGTCGTCCACCGTCACGTTGAACCGGTCGAGCACGGGGCCGATGGGGTTTGCCACGGCCAGCTTGCCCGAGTTGTTGCCAGCGAACAGCAGGCCGACGGGGCTGCTTCCCGCCTCGGTGACCAGCAGTGAGCCGGAGTCGCCCGCTCTGATGAAGGGCTTCCTGCTCTCCACGATAACCTGGTCCACGAACAGCGCGGTCCCGGAGCTATAGCCGACCTTCACTGCAGCGTTCAGGCCGGTGACCTCCCCATGTGTCAGGTTGGTAGTACGCCCGTATTTCATCACCTGCTGGCCCAGCTCCGGGGCGACGGTCTCCGAACCGGGGATGCCGTAACCGTCCGCCGGCGTGCTTGTGCCCACCTGGCCGCTCGACGTGGCGCCAATGGCAGCGTCGATGGTATTCTCCGTCTGCCCGTCGAAGACGATGGGTTCGAAGTCAGAAAGCGTACCGATGCCGTTGCTCTCATCGAGTGTGCAATCTGTATCATAGAGTCCCGGCTGGAGGATCCTGCTGCCCGNNGCGTAGACGTGGTTGTTGCTCAGTGCGTAGACGTTACCGTCGGCGTCCCGCACGCGGCAGGCAATTGTGCCGGCGGAGCACTCCGCCTCGTTGCCCGTGGAGACCCCCGTCGGCACGGGGCGCTCGAACCTGGCCGTGGCGTCCGCCAGGGCCCGGATCGGCCCGGTCACCTTCGCCCTTACCGGCACCCCGTCCAGCTCCTGTGGCACTCTGCCGGCGGCCTCTGAAGTCTCTACCAGCACCAGGACTGCCTCCGCCCCGGCCGCCGTTCCGACGACGCCCTCGACAGACAGCAGACGCGCAGTGTGCCGCTCCTGCGCTGCAACCACCTGCTCAGGAGGGCCCCCTCGACCGGGACCCGCGGAAGCTCCCGGGGGCAGAGCCATTGCCAACAGCGCCATGCACAATGCGAACACCAACAGCCATACATACCTGTGACTCGTCATAACAGCCATCCCTCTAGAGAACCGGTCTCGCTTGCGCTGTTTGCCGCTATCATACATGGGACGCAACGCAGAAGCAAGCCCTTCTCTTGGTGCGGGAGTTTGGCCTGGGTCGCGGTGCTGACAGCTCCGACGAATCGCGCACGCACGCCGCCCGCCGGCTCCGGTGGCACCCCCCCGGATTCCGCCCAGTGCCAGTTGGAGCACCGGCCGGCCAGCCGGTATAATGCCTGCCTACGGTCCGCGCTGGTCTGCATCGGGCTGAAGCTTCGGGTCGGGAGGCCGCCCATAGATACGGCTGCGCCGCCACCAGAGGGGCGGGCAGCGGGCGGCGAGGAGGGAAGAGAGGTGCTGTGTCCGCTCTGCAGGAGCGAGATGCTGGTGCTGGAGTTCGAGCAGGTGGAGGTGGACTACTGCGCCGGGTGCGGGGGCGTGTGGCTGGACTCGGGAGAACTGGAGCTGGTGGGCGAGCGGGCCGGCGTGTTGGAGGACGAGCTGCTGCGTGCGCTGGAGCAACTGCAAGGCGCGCGTCCACCGCAGGGCAGGCGAGGCTGCCCGGTCTGCCGCAAGGCCATGCTTGAGGTGCGGACCGAGACCGACCCACCCATCACGCTTGACCGCTGCCCGCGCGAACACGGCCTGTGGTTCGACCATGGCGAGTTGAGCAGGTTGGTGCGGGCAGCCGGCGCGAAGGAGCACAACGTGCTGGCCCGTTTCTTCGCCGAACTCGGCGGAAGCAACTGAGCGACCCCTCTTAGGAGGTCTTGACATGGCAGTGAGCGGCGGCGTCATTGCTTCACTGATCGTAGGCGGGCTCATACTGATCGTGGTCTTGTGGCTGGTTGCCACCTACAACGGCCTCATCAAGCGCCGCAACCAGGTAGAGAACGCCTGGGCCCAGATTGACGTGCAACTGAAGCGGCGCCACGACCTGATCCCTAACCTGGTCGAGACCGCCAAGGGCTACATGGGACACGAGCGGGAGACGCTCGAGGAGGTGACCAAGGCCCGGAACCTGGCCCAGCAGGCGAGCGGGCCGGGGGAGGCGTCCCAGGCCGAGGAGCAGCTGAGCAACGCCCTGGGCCAGTTCTTCCTCGTCGTCGAGCGCTACCCGGACCTGAAGGCGAATCAGAACTTCCTGGCCCTGCAGGAGGAGCTGACCTCGACCGAGAACAAGATCGGCTTCGCCCGGCAGTTCTACAACGACCAGGTCATGAACTACAACATCCGCATCCAGAGCTTCCCGGTCAACATCGTGGCCGGCACGTTCCACTTCGCCGAGCGGGAGATGTTCGAGCTGGAGGTCGAGGAGGAAAGGGAAGCGCCCGAGGTCTCCTTCTGACCCTCGCGGGCCGTTGATTCGCGCAGGCTCCGGGCGTCTGCCACCTGCCGGGACGGGACTGCCACATGTGGGAAGCCATCCGCGCCAACAAGCGCCGCTCCATCCTGCTGATCTTCGGTCTGGCTGCCTTGCTCATCCTGCTGGGCTACTTCGTGGGGGCGTCCTTCCATCCGGAGGGCGGGGTCATCGGAGTGGTGGCGGCCCTGTTCATCTGGATCATCCTCACCACGACTGCCGCTCTGAGCGGCCGGCGCGTCCTGCTGGGCAGTGTGGGGGCGCGTCAGATACAGCACGATGACTACCCCGTGCTGTTCAACGTGGTCGAGGAGATGAGCATCGCCGCCGGCCTGCCGAACGTGCCCGAGGTCTACATCATGGACTGCGACGCGCCGAACGCCTTCGCCGTCGGCAAGCCCGAGAAGGCCGCCGTCGCCGTGACCACCGGCCTGCTGATGCGCTTGAACCGCGACGAGCTGCAAGGGGTTGTTGCCCATGAGGTGGGGCACATCGTCAACCAGGACACCCGCTTCATGACCCTGGCCGGGGTGACCGTGGCGGCCGTGGTGCTGATCGCCGACACCTTCCGGCGTTCGGTGTTCTACAGCGGTCGCCGCCGAGGCCGCGGCAAAGGCGGCGGACCTATTGTGCTGGTGGCATTGCTCTTCGCCGTGCTCGCGCCGATCATAGCCCAGTTGCTCTACTTCGCCTGCTCGCGCCGGCGGGAGTACCTGGCCGACGCCTGCTCCGCGCGCTTCACCCGCTACCCGGAGGGGCTGGCCAGCGCGCTGGGGAAGATAAGCGGCGCGTCAGGCAAGATGCAGAACGTGAACCGCGCCGTCGCCCCCATGTTCACCGTCAACCCGCTCAAAGGCGGCGCCGCTCACAGCCTCCTCAGCACCCACCCGCCGACCGAGGAGCGCGTCCGCGTGCTGCGCTCGATGGCCGGCGGGGCGGCCTATGCCGACTACGAGGCCGCGTACCGCGACGTGCTGGGGGAAGGAGTGCTCGGCCGCCGCACGCTGGCCGAAAGCCGGCCGGTGGACATGCGCAGCCCATCCGCCGAGCCGGAGAAGGGCGACCTGGAGAAGGCCCGCGAGGTGGTGGACATCCTGCACAGGCTGAACGGCATGTTGTTCCTGAGCTGCGTCTGCGGGCTGCAGACCAAGGTGCCGGAGGGCTACGAGCAGGACGAGATACGCTGCCCCCGCTGCGGCCGCGTGGTGCCCCTGCCCGTGGCGGCTGCCGCTGCCGCCGGCGCGGCCCTGGCCGCTGAAAGCATGGAGGAGGAGCCCCGCCGGCCGGAACCACGCAAGCGGGAACCCCTGACCGTGGAGCACACCCCGGGCCGGTGGCAGTCGGTCCGGTGCGCCTGCGGCCGCACCGTCCAACTCAGCCCGAGCCTCTCGGCCGACCACGTTACCTGCCGGTCCTGCGGGCGGGCCATCCGCCTGGAACGCAAGTGACCCAGGAAGGGCGGGGGAAGCCCCTCGCCTGCGGAGGAACGGGCCGTCCGCGCATCGCGTAGCGAGCTCGACTCGGTGCGCCACCTCGCCGGGTGTGGCATCCCCGCGGCCGCCCCCATCGCGTCGCGCGGCGGGGAGTTGGTCGAGGTCTTGAGGCGCTGCCCGCCGAGCCCGGCTCGCACGGCCTTATCCACGACGACCTGCATGGCGGCAATCTCGTTGTGACGGGCGACGGCTTCACGGTGATCGACTTCGAGTGCTGCCACCACACCTGGCTGGTGGCCGACATCGCCTCGGCGCTGCTCTTCGCTACGTGGAAGGTCCCCGGCGAGGACGCGGCCGAGGCCAACGCGCGCGCCCGGTGGGTGTTGGCGAACCTGCTGAAGGGGTACCTTCGCGAGCGACACATTGCGCGGGAGTGGCTCCAGCGCATGCCGCTCTTCCTGAAGCTGCGCGAGATGTCGCTGTACGTGTCGTGGCATGCCCGCCGGGACACGCAGGAGGCGGGCGACGCCCCGGGCTTCGCCTATTGGCTGCGAAACGTCGAGGGGTGACCCGGCCCTCGACCGTGCTAATCGGCACGGCGGCCTCCACGGTGGAGAGGACCTCCTCGAGTGCGTCGGCATCGTCGAGAGTCAGGCCCCACGAGCCCTTGCGGCGGGCGGCCATCAGCTTCTCACCGTCCAGCCCGGCATCCTTGATGCGGATGTTGTTGATGCCGAGCTGGCGGATCTGGTCGAGGGCCTGCTCCCGCGCGCCTGCTCCGATGCCCCCCATCGCGCTCACGGCGGCCACGCCGAAGGTGACTCCCAGCACGCTGAGCAGCGTCCGCAGCTTGTGGCGCGCCAGGCCGTCTATGACAGCAGTAGTTGTGATGTCTCTCCAACGCATTCGTGGCGTTCTCCGTTCCGGATGTCACGGGCGATCTTGCCGTCGGCCATGTGCAGGATGCGGTCGGCCGCGCTGGCGATGCGCTCATCGTGCGTGACCATGAGGATGGTGAGCCCGTCCCGGTGCAGTTCGACCAGCAGTGCCAGGATCTCGCGCGCAGTCTTGCTGTCCAGGTTGCCTGTGGGTTCGTCGGCGAAGATGATCCTGGGCTCCACCACGAGGGCTCTGGCGATGCCAACCCGCTGCGCCTGACCGCCGCTGAGTTCGGCGGGACGGTGCGAGAGCCTGTCCCCGAGGCCGACGCGCTGTGCAAGGTTCCGTGCCCTGGCGTCCCGCTCGCGGCGGGGCACGCCCTGGTACGTGAGAGGCAGGGCGACATTCTCCAGCACGTTGAGCCGGGGCAGCAGGTTGAACGACTGGAACACGAAACCGAGCATCGTGGAGCGGACCCGCGAGAGCTGCCGGTCCCCCATCCTGTCCACCTCCTGGCCTCCAAGCCAGTAGCGTCCGTCGGTCGGCCGGTCGAGGCAGCCCAGCACGTTGAGCAACGTTGATTTCCCGGAGCCTGATGGCCCCACGATGCTGGTGAAACCGCCTTCGCTCACGGCGAGGCTGACGTCGTCCAGCGCCCGCACGGGAGCGGCCGTCTCCGGCCCGTAAACCTTGGACAAGTGCTCTGCTTCTATGATGCTCGCCATGATCGCGTCACCTCCTGCTCGTCCTTCCGTCAGCGACGGAAGACAGTAGGGATGGGGCCGTGCCGCCGGCCCGCTCGATCTCGACTACCGCGGACATGCCCAGGCAGGGAGGCACGTCGCCCTCCACGTCCACGACCACCTCGAAAAGCTTGCCGGGCCGCTCCTTACCATCGCTCTGCCGCTGTCGTTGCCACCAGGGCGCCCGCCAGTCACTGATGCCGGATACCTTGCCCGTGAAGGTGCGATGCGGCAGGCCAGCCAGCCTGACGCCGGCGCTTGCGCCGACCCGTATGTGGCATACGGCCGGCTCGTCCGTCACGGTGCTCACTTGTGCCTGCGTGGTGTCCGCGATCACCGCCAGCCACCAGTCTTCCCGTGTCTCGCGGCCCTCTTTCTCCCGCCACACGAGGATTCCACTGATGGGAGACCGAAGTTCCGCTTTCTCGGCCTTGGCGCGCTGGCGCGCAGCGTGTTCCTGGTAGACCCCCAGTTCCGCGTCGGCGGCCCCCAGCTTCGCCCTCGCTGCCCGGACAGCAGCCCCGGCGAGGGCTTCTGCCTTGCTCCGCGCCGTTTCGGCCAGACTCAGGTCCGCCTCGGCCATGGCCAGCTCCAGGTCAGAGGCGCCGCGGCCGACCTGGTCGAGCCGTGCCTGAGCGGTCTCGACGGCGGCCTCCGCCAGTGCCACCTGCAGTTCTCGCTGCTTGACCTCGGCCGTCGAGGCCAGACCCCGCTCGGCCAACTGCACGAACTCCGCGAGCGCCTTCAGGCTCGCCTCCATCTGCCACTGGGCTTCTGTCAGTCCGTTCTCGGCAGCGATTTTCTCGGAGGGCAGCGGTCGCTCCTTCAGGGCCTCGAGGGTCGTCTGCGCCATGGCGACCTCTGCCTTCGCGGCGTCCACGCACAGCGGCGCAACCAACTGCTCCATCTCCAACTCCAGGCTCGCGGCTGCCCGTTTGCAGCGCAGTCGTTCCAGTTCGCTCTCCACTTCGGCCAGCCAGTCCTGCTGCAGGCCGGGATCCAGCTTCAGGACGACGTCGCCCGGCTCCACCAAGGTGCCGGCCTCCGCTCCCCCGGTCACACGACCGGCAAATGGGGAGCGGAGGAACCGCAACTCGCTGGCTTTCAGCCAGCCCTTGAGGACGAGTCCCGACGCGGGTCCATCGGCAGCCCGGTGGCCGTGCGCCTCGGGCACCTGCGCCCCGTTGCCCGGCGGAAGCTCGGCCCTGAGGCCCTCCGCGGATGCTCCCGGATCGGCCGGGGTGATCGTGACCTGTGCTCTCATGCCGGGACGGATTCGATTGTCGGCGTCTTCGAGTCTGACGAGAACCCAGCCCTTCCTCTCCGTGGCCTCCATGTCGATCTCCAGCAGGTCTTCGCCGTCGCTCGCAACCATGGGCAGCACCTGCTCGACGCAGCCGCGATAGGTTCTGTCAGGGACGGCCTCGAACTCGACCTGTGCCCGGTCCCCCGGGCGGGTCGCCAGCACTTCGCGCTCGCCCACGTGAGCCCTCACCTGCATCTGGGAGACATCCACGATGGCGGCGATCTGTTGGCCGAAGTGCACGGGGTCGCCCCTGGACAGCTTCGGCGGCGGCCCCGTCTCCTGCCACTTGCGCCCATACTCGACGTAGCCGGCGCTGGGGGCCCGCAGTACTGCAGCGTCCATTCGGCGCCTGATCAGGTCCAGTTGGCGGCTGGCGGCCTTGACCTGTCCGAGTTTTATGGCCTTGCATAGCAGCGGCTGCCGCTTCGATTCGAACTCGTGCCGGGCCTCGGCGATGCGCACGTCGAGTTCGGCTTTCCGGGCGGCGAGGCGGGCTCTCTGCGCCTCGGGCCCGGAGCCGCTGGCTTCCATCTCCGCCAGTGCTGCGTCCAGCTCCCGCCTTTCCAGGTCCGACCTCTCGCACCGCCTGCTCGCCTCCCGCAGCTCCACGTCGGCACAGAGCCCNNGTTCCTCCAGCAACTCCTTGCGGCGCCGGGCGTACTGGGACGCTTCCTCGTTGCGAGAGATGCGCAGCAGCAATCTGCTGAGGTCCTCCTCGGCGGGTTGGCTCTGCACAACGGCGAGTTCTTCCTCGGCGCTCTGCCTGGCGGCGCGGGCATCGGCAACCGCGGCCAGCAGCGTCGCGAGGGCACTCTTCGCGTCCGCCTGCGCCTTTGTGAGGGCGCTTTCGGCCGAGCGCAGGCGCAGCTCGGCCGCGACCCGATCTTCGTCGAGGGCGGGCGTGAACAGCCTGCCGATCTTGTGGCCTTCCTCCACGAACGTCCACTCCGGCACCAACTCCTCCAGCTTCGCGCAGAACCAGTGCTCAACCTTGATCCTCGAAACGAGCCAGTCCCGCTTCGGCACACGGGCGAAGCCCTCGGCGGTGATCGGCGCAGTGGCAACGCTCACCGGCGGCTCTGCGACGGCTTCCGTGACGCCCTCCGAGGGGACACGGTGGCTGAGGACAGCAATCGAGCCCGCTGCCACCACCAGCGTCGCGCACAGTATGTTCCTGGATGCTCGGACCACGCTTCCCTTACTCCCTGGCATTGAGGACCACCCATTCCCCCTCGGCCACGGGCCCCTTCACGGCTGCGAAGAGCCCGTCAACGGCCAGCACTTCGACCTCTCGCCTCTCGGGGCCGGACCCCGTGAGGACGGTGACGATGCCGCCCTCGACCGCGGCGCAGGGAACCACCAGCGCGCTGGGGATAGCCTCCACGGTGATGTCGGCATAGGCGTTCATGCCGGGCTTCGCGCCGGGCGGGACAGCGTCCAACGTCACCTCCGCGCCCAGGTAGCGCACCTCCGAGTTGCTCTGATCCTCGGTCAGAGATGTGCCGACCTCTGCGACCGTGCCGGTCAGCGGCTCTTCCAGCAGGGACAGCAGATGGACGACAACCTTCTGGCCTTCCTTGACGAGTTGCGAATCGCACTCCCGCACCCGGGCCTCCAGCAGGAGGGACGAAGTGTCGGCCAGGTCAGCCACGATCTGCCCACGGTAGACGGGATAGCCTACGCTGAACTTGCCGTTGCCGTGGGAGAACAGGGCACCGGCGTGCTGCGCGCGCAGTACGGTCTTGCCGAGGTCCTCTTCGAGCTCTGAGAGCCTCCTTCGCAGGCTCTCCAGCCTGTTGCCGGCTGCTTCCAATTCCGCGCGGGCCTTCTGGATTCTCTGGTCTCTGGTCTCCTGGGCCTCCGCCAGGCAGAGGCGGGCCTCACCGAGGGCCACCTCCGCCGATTCCAGATCCTCCGGGCTGGCCCCTTTGAGGGTCTCGGTCAGCGCCTTCTCGGTTCGC
>JABAOC010013204.1_pt2 | contig 15256 bp, 11 predicted proteins | sample 7062161 | NCBI WGS metagenome assembly JABAOC01 (sample SAMN14538625, study PRJNA623070) | marine sediment metagenome | biome: marine biome [ENVO:00000428]; feature: marine pelagic biome [ENVO:01000023]; material: deep marine sediment [ENVO:00002113] | place: India: Gulf of Khambhat ... | reverse complement strand
AGATAAAACTTCTGTTTGACTCTTTCCAATAACGTTTTGATTTGAAAAGTTTATTCACAGAAGATTTATGCATTAATAACTGAAATAAGAGCTGTGAATTATGGTTACTAGCCTCCCGAAATCCCTTTTTCTTATAATTCTAATAATAACTCCTTTCATCTATCCCATCTCTTTTAATCCTCTCCATAAAACGGATCAGACCACAACAGACGATTTTGTTTCTCAACAAGAGAATAAACTACTACACGCTCTTTCAAAAGCTCGACAGAATGCTCCTAATTATGATCCAGTTTTTCTCCAATTTAATGACACGCAGACATTAGAACAAGCCATAACAATCCTTGAAGCAATGGAAATACNNAAATACCAATTCTATATCGATATAGACTATTACCACTGGTTCTTATTGGGAATTTGGCTCCAGAGAACCTTAAAACTCTTGCAAAATGCTGTTCAATCATCAATGTTCACCCTAACAAAGTTCATATGTTCATTGAGTCTCCAGAAGAACTAATCTCACAGCCTTCGGATGTAAACTTGAACTCATCACGTCTTCCTGACATAATTCGAACTAAAAAATTACTGGAAGAAGGCCATAATGGTTCGGGAATCATCATCGCTATATTAGATACAGGGATAGATGCTACACATCCAGATCTTACCAACAAAATTATTCATGAGACAAGCTTCGTTAATACAAATTTTGGATATCCCGACAATGAAGATACTATAGACAGAAATGGTCATGGAACGGGTGTTGCTGGTATCACATCAGGTACTGGGAAAGCTTCAAATGGATTATATGCGGGGATCGCGCCCGGCGCCAAACTTTGGAACGTGAAAGTTCTGAACTTCATTGGGGTTGGTCGCGAAGCAGGGATTATTGCAGGAATCGAATATGCGACCTTAGGACCAGATAACAAACGAGATCCCAGTGATCCTGATATAATTAACTTAAGTCTAGGTGGACCAAGTGAGCCGGAAGATTTGAGCCGTCTTGCAGTTAATGCTGCAGTTGACCAAGGTGTAGTGGTAACAGCAAGCGCAGGGAATCGAGGCCCATATTTCTCATCTATAGGGTCTCCTGGGGGGGCTATTAAAGCTATTACGGTTGGAGCAACCACATTGGACGGTAAACTAACTAAATTTTCCAGTCGAGGTTTCAATTTAGAGCATTTCCCCGATCCCGACATTGTGGCTCCAGGTCAAGATATCATTGCTCCACTAAGTAACAACTCCTTGCTTGAGTCAGCTAAGGCAATATTTTTCCCTCCACAGTATATTAGCGGAAAAGATGCCAATTACATTACTCTTGCCGGTACCAGCCTTTCGTCTTCCATCGTTGCTGGTGCCTGCGCGCTCTTGTTTGATGCATTCCCCCATCTCAAAGATTTCGGCCCTATCGCTATACGGATTGCCCTCATGCGCTCTGCCAAACATCCCTACCCCTCATCACAAGCCAATCCAAACATTTGGGGTGCTGGCGCGCTCGATGTCGCATTTGCCGTTTTATTTCTCAAAAACCTAGGAGATGCTCCAGAACGAGATCTGGTTCATATCTTTCCACACCTTCTACTNNTTCTACTATCTGAACCAGCTTTACTTGCTTTTCCTGGGAATAAATTTGAACAAAAACTCTTGATTCTGTCTGCCTTTCCAGGGACATTTACCTTTACAGTAGTAGGCTCCATTGTACCTTTCATCAAGTTGGATAAAGCCTCGATATACCTCGAAAAGGGTGATGTGGTTCCTATTAATCTTGCTATCTCAATACCATTTGATATAGATCTCACAATCTTTCCACAGATTCATGGAGCTTTGTATATTCGAAAGAATAGAGAATTGATAATGCGAATTCCATTTCAACCAATCAATATAAGCTATCCAAAGTTACGCGTCTATTTTGACAATTTCCATAATCGGGAACTCGAAGATTCCCCTTCAAGTAACTTTTTTGCGTTTACTAAACTCCTGAGAAACAATTCTATCGATGTTGTTGTTCAAAATTCCTTCATAAGTTATGAGACCTTATGTTTATTTGATATTCTCTTGTTACCTGACGTAGAACTCATGTTTGCTCCAGAAGAAATTCGAGCTATTCTTCAATTTATCGAAGATGGTGGGAATTTGATCGTATTGGGTGCCGAGAAGGAATCTATAGCGGTCGAATCCATCAATGCACTGCTGGAACCATTCGGAATTACCTTAACCGAAACAATCGAATTAATTATTGATCAAGGACTGCGGAAAAGTCATATTGGGGATCTTAACGTAACAATCTTCTCTCCTGACCCAATTCTTATAGCTTACCCACTTTTCAAAGCTCTTGTGAAACTTACTTGGAGAGCTGGAATTGGAGTAAATGTTGACTCTCAAGGGTCAAACNNTTGGCTGTTCATGAGGCTACACCACCACACCGTGGAAGTGTATTCGTTCTTGGAACCGACTATCTTTTTTATGATGACCTCCTCTATAAAACGGGAAGCAGCAATCGCCAGCTAGCTGAAAACCTATTCAACTGGTTAACTCCAGCCAGCACATTCCTTCCGCGAATGCTGGTTAATAGCACACGAGCAGCCCCAGGGGATTCCATAAACATGATGATTTACGTTTTAGATTCTGAAACCTCCAAACCAATAAACGTTACTGATATGACCTTATCCGTGGTGTTACCAAATGGAACCGAGGCTATTCTCTTTAAAGAGGAAATAAAAACTCCATACGAACTATCCCCTGGAATTTTTCGCTATAACTACAAACTACCAATGGATCTTAATGGTTACTTTACCTTCAAAGTACACTCCTCAAAGTTTGAAGAGAGTTTATCCAAAACAATTTATGTATTGGAAAACGAACCACAAATTGTTTCAACAGAAGTTAACATTATTACTAGTGGTNNAGGACATCATCAAACCCAATTGGACAATCTTATTTGATGAACCGAAATTAGATCGATTCGACGATATAATTACCTTTAATGCCATGATTCGCCATGCAGATCGAGTTATACTTTATCTTACACTCCTTGGGGACGAAATAAACGATTTTTCCAATCAAACAGTGGCTAATTATGCCCTCCCGATGATAAAAAGCCCGAATCGCCAATATTGGAGCTATGAATGGCATCCCAATATCTCAATCCCTGCTGGGATGTATGCTTATTTTATCTTTCCCACAACTACTGAAGGTACTTTTCCTCTGACCCCAATAAATTCCACAGGGACATTTATCCTCCTTAATAGTGAACCAGTTATCGATGAAAAAAACACCTTCATAAATAAACGATCCGTTCAGGAGTTGGAATTTCATCAAGACGATCAACAACAACTTCTTATCTTGTCTGAACCCATCGTTAACATTGAGATAGCTGGTCAAGATCTAGAAAACACACCAAATGAAATGGAAGCTTGGGTGGTGGTTTTGGAGCAGAGTCTCTATTTAATTGAAGGTTACATAATTAAGTCATCAAATGTCCCATACAACATGCAAACAAGAATCTTTGAGGGAAATTTCACTCTTCCAACGTATTTATTCTTCGGATACTTACCAGCAGACACTATCCTGCTATTCTTCCTCATCCTTCGAGATAAAGATGGAAATTATGATGAGTTTTTAGTGCCTACTATCATCGAATCTGAGATACAAACGTTTGAGGAGTCTTTAGAATCCCTAATGTCTTTAGGATTGATTATAATAGGAAGCCTTTTCTTTATCAATATACTGCTTGGATTTGTTTTTTTTATCGTCGCTACAGCAATATTCTTGNNAGGTAAATCTCAAATAATAATATTAAATCGGTTCTTGATGAATTTTCTATTTCCACAGGCAATCTTTAAAAAATCTAAGGAATATAATGCACTGAAATTATATGGAGAATTTTACTTGAGTTTCAAGTCTTGGTTTAGTCATTTTATGAATGCAATGAAGCCATCTGCAAGGGAGTTAAAATTTGTTCTTAATAGAGTTAGAAGAAATCCTCTTTCTCTTGTGGGAGTTATAATCCTTCTACTATTTATTGCAATAGCGTTGCTAGCTCCACAGCTGGCACCTCCCACGTCCGAGGATCCTTATATGATTCCGTATTCAGGCCCCCATTCTAAGGAATGGATCATTGAACATTATAGTTTTACACCACTACCGACTCCTCCGAGCGCAACGCATCCGTTCGGTACATTAGAAGGACATGATATTTTTTACGGTTGTATCTGGGGGACCAGAACCGCTTTCCATGTAAGTCTAATAATCATTATCAGTTCACTAGTCATCGGTCTTTTTGTAGGATGTATTGCTGGTTATCATGGAGGACTCATTGGTGAAGGAATGATGAGGTTTACTGACATTTTCTTTGCCATTCCTGATATATTATTAGCTATGGTCTTGATCGTATCTTTGCAAATTGAATGGGCACAATATTTTGTGCTAAGACATGTCACCACCGGTTTCTCATTAATGGATAAACTCATAATAGCTATTGTCTTAGTGAGATGGCCCTCATATGCTAGGTTAATTCGTGGAGAAATACTTGGAGTTAAGAGCCAAGATTTTGTTGAAGCCGCGAAAGCCATCGGGTGCTCTAGTTTTCGGGTACTTGTTAGGCACATTCTACCAAACGTAATATACCCTATTTTGATCATGGCATTCTTGGATATAGGTGGTGTTGTCTTGTCATTTACCACACTTAGCTTTTTAGGCTTTGGACCGGAAATGGGTTACGCAGAATGGGCTACAATAATCAGCACCTCCCGAAAATATATCATAGGGACGCCACAAGACCCTTTTAAATACGCATATACTTTCTTCTGGCCTGGGTTGTTCATAACTGGATTTATTCTCGCATGGAGTCTACTAGGCGATGCATTAAGAGAAATAATGGATCCAACACTCAGGAGGATATAATTTTGCGACTTTCGAATTATATTCTAAGAAAACTTATTTCTACTGTACTAACATTATTAGGATTAAGCTTTATCTTATATTTCACAACAATATTAGTGCCTTTAGATGTAAGAGTTCAGTTATTTATCGAAGAACAAAGAATTCAGAATCCGTTTGCCCCCGATCCGAACCTCGCGCTTATTGAAAAATACAGTCTGAATGACCCCTTCCCGATTCAATATCTAAGATGGCTTAAAGGAGTTCTTAAGGGTACTCTTGGTTGGTCCTATGTATATAACATTCCTGTCACTGAAGTTATTTCAAGATTTTTCCCAGCCACCCTTGAACTAGTTATGTACGCAGCACCATTAATCCTCATTGGAGGTTATAAATTGGGCGTATATTCTGCAAAGCGAGCAAATGCAAAATCTCCACGAGAGGACCCAATAGATTTTTTAATACGGAGTTTGACAACCATAGGATATTCTATCCCTGCATTTTGTGTAGCACTGCCATTACTACTAATATTTTATTTAGGGTTGAGTTGGTTTGGGATAGACCGGTTGGGACTCGAAGCCAGTTTATTTGTTAAATCCTCACAATGGACATCCTATACTGGACTATATACAATTGATGCCCTACTAAACAGACAACTCTGGATATTTTTTGATGCGTTAAATCACCTTATACTTCCGGTTTTAACCTTAACAATCAATATGCTAGCAATCGTTGCAAGGATCACACGATCAGGTATTATTGGTGAACTAATCAAACCTCAGATTATCACAGCAAAAGCAATGGGACTAGATGAGGGAAAAGTCATTAACCAAGCGAAAAAAGGATCTTTATCTTCTGTTCTTACCGTTTCAGGTATCTTGTTTGCAGGGATGCTAACTGGCGTAGTTGTGATAGAATATATCTTTTTATTCCCAGGATTGGGATCTGTAGTTGTAAAAGCTGCCCATGGATTTGATTATGCTCTATTAGTTGGCATTTGTCTAGTTTTCTGTGTCGTATTCATGCTTGTTAATCTAATAATTGATATTGCATACGCATATATTGATCCACGAGTCAAGCCATAACAAGTTCAGATGCACAAAAACAATTTAGAACTAGTAATATACTTAACTTACAATTTTTAAATCAACCGACATTTTCGCTTCAAGAATTGCCGGAGAGAAGACTTGTAGATGAATACTATCCTCGATCTCTTAGAATAAATACAATACGGCAGATAGATTGGAAAATTATCAAGGATAACACCAATCTTCCTGAGAAGAGATGGGATCCTCTTTTAACGTACCTTGATCCTAAGAATGATCAAATATTAGATCATACTACTTCTGGGTTGCCTTCAGTGTAGGTGTACTCATCAAGAAACCATGTTCAGTACTATTAGTTAATAACAACTAGAATGCTTTCTCTAAAACAGATCGCATACTAATACTTCTCATCACGCATTAAAGGTTGGCAGGATGTAAAATCGTATCCAATTAAGGCATATTTTGTTAAAAAGGACTTGTTTATGAAAGGAAATTGATGTAAAACTGTTCTAAATTTCATTTTTATATTGTTTGAAGTTGTGTTTAAAGTCACACATGATTTAAATACAATATTATCATGATCTCACAAAAAATTTAACTCTAAAGATAGTCGATTAGTGTATTTTTATCAAGTTACTTCAAATAATTCAATAATTGGAATAAGTAGGACTATGAGTTGTTTGTATTCTCAATGTGTGCTTCATGAGCATTGGTTAAAGGTTATTGAATTTGTAAATATTGATAGTATCGGGTTTTTACGAAACTAGTCAGCTATCATCCTAGAAATGCTTGTTATGTAGGTCTCAAGAAAGAGCACTTACGTAGGTATCCACTTGAATTCAGTGGGGGACATCGGCAACGAATAGCAATTGCTCGCGTTCTTGTTTTGCATCCAGAATTCCTTGTTTTGGACGAACCCACGTCTGCTCTTGATGTATCAGACCAATCTCAGATATTAAATCTTCTCATGGAGCTACGAGAGAAATTTACACTGATTTGTCTTTTCATTTCACATGATCTTGGTGTCACTAGATACCTTTGTGATCGAGTATGTGTGATGTATCTAAGTAAAATCATTGAAATAGGAGATGCTGAGGAGATTTTTGAGTCACCTAAACATCCCTATACACAAGCTTTGATCTCGTCAAATCTTCCACTAAACCCTGAAGTAAAAAGAAAACGAATAATTCTGAAAAAGGAGGTTCCAAGCCCTATCGTTCATCCTAGCGGATGTAGGTTTAATCTACGATGTTCTTTTGTCAAACCAATTTGTAATAAGGAGGAACTTCAGTTTATTAGTGTGGGCAAAGCACACCAAGTAGCTTGTCACCTTTATTCTAGTTGAAATGGAATAAAGGTAATAAACATGATCACATTTTGATTTTTTAGAGAACAAGAATTTGGTTCTGCCATAATTTGGACTGTGATCTACTTTAAATGTGTAGGGGGGATTATTCACATGTGTATAACTCTTTTTATTATTTTAGGGATCTATCAAGAGTTTTATTTGAATTTGGGTTTTCATTCCTGGTGATAAGTTGATTTCAATAAGTGGATAGAGACCAGTCCCTTGATATAATGATTCCCAACCCAGTTCGCTCTTTGCTTTTGATTCTAATTTAATTAAAAAGAGTTGTGTCTCTTGTTCAAGTTGTATCTTAACAGTTACTCCGTTCCCTGGATCAGTACTGGTAAAATGTTTGCCAAACAAAACCTGATTTTTGAAAAGATCAATAGCAGAGGAATCAATGGAAGCTTCAACTTTCTTGGGATCTCCGGTCATTATGAAATTTATTTCCGGTATAAAAGTGGCTTGCAGAGTGTTTAGATTTTCAGGGTTTGCTTCAATGGTATAATTAATGGATATTTCTCGTGAACCAGCTTTTATCACCATTTCCTTTGTTAAGTTAAGTTTACAAGCCTTTACACTTCCTTGTTTAGCTAAAATAGTTCTTGCAATCTCATTTTGCGTTTCACAGAGTATTACCTCATATTTTGCAGAAGAAAAGTCTCCCCACTCTTGAAAAGTATCATCAATCATTTGATCAAGCGATGTATCTGGAGAAATGAAATGATCCCTGAAGGCTGTTCGTCTCCATCGGTCTTGTACAATTTTGGCCGATTTATCATGATAAGCTTCCATTCGACGAGTCATTACAGTGAGGATATTATACGCGGACTGTTTCTGATCTATTTCGTAGATAGAGCCTCCATCGTGCGGTTTAATGAAAACTGCTAGTTCATCATTTTGGAGGACGATCTCATCATTGCCATCTTTCTCGACATCTTCTTTAATCAGCTGCACTGGTGGAAGTACACCATGTTCTTTGAGAATTTGCTCGGCTATCTTTTGCGCGTTAATTGTGTGTTTGAAGGCGGCATGCCGCAAAAAGATATAGTAAATTCCCGCAAATAAGCCATGCCAATATATATCATTGCATTCTGCTTTATAGATCTCTTTCCATGCGTTTTTGATTGTTTCTGTTTTCCCTACCAGTTTTTCCGCTTGTATCACGATATTTCGTCCAAACATTACCCGTTTATGGATCGCATTGCTTTCTGGATATTTAACAAGGAAATTTCGCCAAAAGGTGCCTTTGGAAAATTGGAGAACTTCTTCATTCCTCGCGATTTTGTTGCCATCTAGGTATGTCGAATAAACTCGATTCAACGTTGCATCTTCAAGCAAAGTTTCAAGTCGTCGACGGGATTCAGTTGGTAATGCCCAGACTTCCATGCGATCATAGCTCGCATTTGGAAGATAGATTAATTTCATTGGGCGGTAGTGCCTCAGATACTCGTGAGGAGTGATAGATACAACCCAATCCAAGATTTCAATAAACGTGAACCATTTATCCAACCAAGGCAAGCCATCGTATCCTGTAACATAGCAAACATCGTATGTGGAACGTCCCTCCTCTGCTGGCCAAATTCCCATTTTTTCCGCGTCGCTTATAACGAAGACAAGGCGGGAATCATCATACACATTACGAAGAGAGGATAAATACTCAAATGTTTGAATCGCCGGTTTCCATGGTATCAAATACCGAATTTTTTCATTAATAGGTATAACAGTTACTTGTTTTCCTTGTTCTTCTGTGGTAAAAGCATGAAGGACTTCTTCTTCGTCGAATCCGCAAATTCGCACATTGTTGTCGTCAATCATTACATACTCAATGTTTGCTTCTTCAAAGATTTTGGGTAGGTGAGGTTCCCAAGCACGCTCTGCTAGCCAAAACCCATGAATATCTGTTCCAAAAAGGTCTTGGACGTAATCGCGCATCATCTGGATTTGAGCTAGCTTATCTTCATCAGGAATAATCGGGAGAATCGCTTCGTAGAAAGCCCCTCCAATTAGTTCTATTTGATTACGTTTGACCAAATTAGCTAATTGGTCTAGATAATCTGGTTGTTTATTCTCCAACCACTCGAGAACAGGGCCACTAAGATGAATTCCCACTTTCACAGAAGGATGGCGTTCTATGAATTGTAGTAAAGGTCTGTATGATCGTTCAAAGGCATGTTCGAATACCCACTCGAAATTATCGACTGGTTGATGGATATGAAAAACTATCGGGAAAAATATTTCCCCTTCTCCTGGTTTAAGTTGTATACTTTCCTTTTCAACCTGTTCCCTTACTTTTTGGAGCATTTCAATCCACATCTTCTTCTATATACATCACTCTGGGATTTCTGTTTCTGCAAGGGGGCATTGTTCGGTTTAATAGAAGTTATATGCATCTGAAAGATATCTCTTGAATTTATTACATGAATAAAGCGATATCACCTTCTGATATTTTATTTCTCTGCAATTTCCTTAAGAAAATTCAGCCAAAAGGTCTTCACTGCATATTCCCATGTGATTTTATCTCTTAGTTCTTTGGCCTCGCTTCTCTTTTCCGCAAGAAAATCTGGTACCAAAAATTTTCTCAACGCAATAGAAAGCGCCCCATCTTCTTCTGGAAGGATCGAAACAATGCCTTTTTTGTCTGGATAGTATTCAGTCATCCCAGATCGTGGATATCCATCCCTCGTTCGTTGTTCTGAAACGATCGCAGGAGTTCCACAGGCGCTGGCTTCGAGTTGGATGATCCCACTGGGTTCATAGCTTGAATTTCCCACGAAGACAGTCACATTCGAGAGAATATCAACTTTCGGCATCCAGAAGGCAAAAATGACTAAATTATACGGAACAAAGTCATAGGTCTTAAGAACCTGGTTGAATTGCTCACGATTCGGTTTCAATTCAGTGATTGTGGTTGTATCAATCGTCACTCGAGGATCAAGTTCTACTGGCCTTTTTGGTGCCATTACAAGAATGTTTTTGTCCACTGAATGTTTTTTCACGAGAGATTGCACATATGAATTGAATCCCAAGGCAATAAAAGCCCTATACTCGAATGGCAGCTCAGAAAATAACTGGGTTAAACCTTTCTCAGGGACGGGTCTTCCTATCCNNTATCCAAACACACGTTCCCATCTTTCCCTGCATTAGATTGGCTTGGATTTTTTCGTCAGGTATTGGTAAGAATTCGTCCGCCGGAATTCCATTGGGAGCTCTGAACTTGTTACCTTCGGGGAGGTCATATGCAATTGTATAATGGTTAAGCATCGCATTAGATACTGAAAGCAATGCATCAATTCGGCCTTCTTTAAATCGATCAAAAATACTAACTTCTCTCAGATGCCGATTATCATCTTTAACGGCTTGTTTCGCTTCCGCTATCAATATATTAGTGGGATCACTTGGGTTTTCACTAAGTAAATATCCTAGATGAGCGCCTAATGCCTCATTATGAACTTCGTATACGATTTTCACCCCGACAGCTTTCAATTGGTCAAGAGATCTCATTACTGCGGGTTCAGTAAAATGATCATGAGCAATCATTACAGCAGGAAACTCCGGGGATAGATGAGAGCGTCCTTCACGGACTTCTTTTAAGAAATTTATGACTTCTTGAGAAATCTTCTCAAAAAAAACTGCCAACGAATGAATTGCAGCTTCTTCTTTTTCTTTTCCTCTTGGATAAATCTGGTCAGGTAGATAAGGGTCTCTTAGAATAAATTGATTTCTTTTACGCTCTTCTGAGGGATAACCACGCCCGATTTGAAGAACAAACCATCTGTACTTTGCAAGTTTAGCAGGAACATATGTGGCAACTTGTCCTAATCCTCCTGCAACATTGTTCGGGGTTTCTGGACATATCCAAACGATTAGTCCCAAGTTATTTTCAGTAATTTTTTCAATTAAAGTCGAATAAAGAGCTCTCATTCAAAATGCCTCTTTTTACTCACATTTTGAGATCCAATTCTAAATACAAGTTGAAGACAAAATATCCACAATTTTATATTGAGATAGCAGGGCATAAACCTTTTTTTGGGTGCTGAATAATAAATAAAGGATCTTTGAATTTGCTTGTTTGAGCATAGATCACCCAAAAGGCTTTAATTCATAATTTTTCTATGTTATAGTACAAAGAGAAGCCCAACAGAATTTCAAGCAGGTTCCGCGTTCTGAACCAAGAGGAGAAAAATGAATCAGATCAGAGCCGTTGTACTAGCTGGCGGGGAAGGTTTAAGACTCCAGCCAATGACACTAACACGCCCTAAACCCCTACTTTTAGTAGCTAATTATCCAATGATTAATTATTCCCTATGGAGTCTAAAACGAGCTGGAATTGAAGATGTGGTTCTAGTTGTTAAATATTTGGGGGACCAAATCCGTGAGTATATAGGTGATGGCGAAGAATTCGGCCTGAATATAGTGATTCCTGATATTGATCCCCAAGATACTGCCGATGCTGTGAGAAAAGCGGCCAATATGCTTGAAGGAGGAGAGGATTTCATTGTAACGATGGCCGACTTGGTAACTAATGTAGAACTCAAAGCCTTTATTGATTTTCACAAGAAAAAGGGTGGTATTGGATCAGTCGCCCTAAAGAACGTCCCGGACCCTCTCCAGTTTGGAGTTATAATGTTAGACGATGAGCAAAAGATTATCCTTTTTCTAGAAAAACCAATTCCTCAGGAATTATATGTGACTACATTGACATTCTCCCACCGTCAACCCGTTTATCTTCATTTAAACCTAATTAATACTGGAATTTATGCGTTCAAGCACGATTTATTAGATATCCTTGATTCAGATGCGAATCTGATGGATTTTGGATCGAATGTTTTTCCTTACCTTTTAAGGGAAAATTATGATATTTTCGGGTTTGTGCTTCCTGAATACACATACTGGATGGATTGTGGATCTCTTCAGAAAGTTTTATGGGCCAATTGGGATGTTATCCGAAGATATGTTTGGCCATTTCTGCCAAAAGGGGAGGAACGTGATGGGTCCTGGTGGGGGAAAAATATAGAATTGGGAAAATCATCTCAGATAAGCGATCCTGTTGTTATCGGACACAATGTGAAAATTAGTGAAGGTGTTGAAATTTCTAAGCATACTACAATTGCTGATGATTGTAAAATTGGGAACAACTCAAAGATCAATGCTGCTGTGCTTTGGAATACAGTGACTATTGGAGCAAATACTTTCTGCAACAAGTGTATTATTTGTGCGAATGTTACTATAGGAGACAATGTCGTAATAGAGGAGAATGTAGTTGTGGGAGCAGGTAGTCAAGTGAAAAATGGCGCCAGTATCGGGCCTAACACATTGATTCCACCAAATTCCATTATTGGTTGAGAAAAGAGAGTCAAAAAATGAAAAATAAAATCTTAGGAGACCGATTAGTAGGTAAAACCGATAGAGAACTTACTCCTGATGTTGCACTGCAGATTGGGGTCGCGTTAGGCACNNACCTCACGCGATTTTCGAACAGATTGTCGTATGCTCAAACGCGCCCTGACAGCTGGCCTTATGGCAGCAGGTGCCAATACAATAGATTTTCATGCTGCTATTACTCCAATTACCCAATTCGCCATAAAACGTTTCGGAGCAAACGCTGGTGTTGCAGTAACTAGCGGCCATGGTCCTCAAGATAATATTACAATCCGAATTTTCGATTCTACAGGAGTTGAATGGTCAAAAGAGCAACTTAAGCAAATTATCCAGATTTGGAATCAAAATAAAGTTTATCGGGCAAGTCCGGAGGAAGTTGGGAGGCTCTCATATGTTCCTGATGCTCCAACAATCTATCAAACCGCTTTAAACCGATATATAAACATCAATGACATCGCAAAATCGCGATTTCGAGTTGTAATTGACTGTGCTCTCGGTCCAACTTCGATTATTGCGCCGAGCTTATATTCAAAAGCTAATTGTGATGTAATCGCCCTCAACAGTTATCAACCTGTTCACATTGCTGAAATACTTCCGAATACAGCATCTGTTCTGAAAGTATCCCAAACAATCATTGCAACAAACGCGGATGTTGGGATCATATTTGATGTGGAAGGAAATAGAGTTGTTTTCTTGGATAGTTATGGAGATTTTATTACACCAGATGATATCGCAATTCTATTTCTCAAAAAAAAGATATCACGCAGAAAAGGCATAATTGCAGTTAACATTTCGCTTTCACGATCTATTGAGCAAATCATTAAAAACAAAGATGGTCCACGAATTAAACGGGTGGCTGCTGCCCCCGGAACCATTGCAAGCTGCCTTCGAGATGCTCATGGTATATTTGGTGCGAGTGATCAAGGGGAATATATGTTTCCTGCATTTTCACTAGAAAGCGATGGGATTTTGGCTTCATTAATGTTACTCGAATTGCTCGCTAATGAAGAAACGTCTCTATCAGAGCTTCTATCAGATATCCCACGATTTCCTATCGTCCGATACGATTTTTCATGCTACGAAGATGAAATAACACATATTATTAACAAGATTCGTGATACTGCATACGAAGAGGCTTATTTTATGGATACACTTGTCGGTTGTAAACTTGTCTTTCCTAAGCACGGTTGGGTTCATATTCGCCCCAGTTTAAAAAGTGACACTTTAGTACTATCAGCTGAAGCAGAAGAAAAATCTGACACCAATATGCTTCTGAAAAAAGCAGAAAAATATGTACGCGTAATTCTTAAGGATCTGCATTCACACTAAGAAAAATAAAGCATGTAATTCATATTTTAGATCTGATCATTATTCTGGATTTTTCCTTATTTATAAATTTCAAAATGTTTTTGAAACGCTCTATCAAAATTATGTGTCCTAGGAGTAGCCAAGATGAAACCCACGATTTGCATGATACTTCACGCATATCAGCCACCAACACAAACAGATAACATTTTGAAACGGATTGTTATGAATTGTTACCTCCCCATAATGACTGGATTGCTCGAGCAATCAAGTGCGAAAGTCACACTAAATATTAATGGATCCCTATCAGAGATGCTTAGTGATCAATATCCTGAAATAATAGAAAAGATCGTGGACTTATGCAAGAATGACCAATTAGAATTTCTCGAATCCGCTGCCTACCACCCGATTCTTCCACTCCTACCACCAAGAGACAGAGTATATCAAATCTCACTCAATTCAACTATAAATCAGAAAATTTTTGGCAATATTTACAAGCCAATAGGATTTTTCCCACCAGAACTTGCCGTTAGCAGAGACGTAATTCGCCAACTCGCACTCCGAGGGTATGAGTACGTAATCGTCCCTCCTCTCGCTCTTCCTATACGTTTGCACACTGAACTCCCATATATTCGTGTGCAAGGTCGGAAACGGCACGGAACAACCCACTTAATCCCACGAAACCGTGAAATAAGCAACGAAATTGCATTTCGAAAATATTATCAGGTCTCAAAGCTTCTAACTCACTTGGATTATCTCCAGCGATCTATACCTATGCCGACTATTTTTGCTATGGATATTGAAACGTTTGGTGAACATCACAAAGGCTATGAAACCTTCTTAATTGAATTATTAGTAAAAGCTGAGTCAATCACTGCCAAAACGGTTCTTTTTTCAAGTTCAGACTATGAAATCTATGATATAAACTCCAGTTCATGGAGTACTAGCCGCCAAGATATCGATAACAGGGTACCATATCCACTATGGGAACATCCACTGAACAGTATTCATCAACTAGTGAATCTCCACCTCGATCTTGTCAACGAAACGGGCAGATTACTCGATGAGGAGCAAAAAGGAACACCCGGTGAACAAGACCCACAAAACATAAATGCTCGAATCTTGATTGCAAAGGCGCAGCATTCGGATACAACTTGGTGGGCTGGTGGTCATGGCCATTGGAGCCCCACAATGATTCAAAGAGGACTAGCGCTCCAAAAATTCGCTCTGGAAACTGCTAAAAAAACACTCAGCAACCCTGAACATACGAAACGTGTTGAAATCTTTCTGGAAATGTCTGATC
>JABAOC010043664.1_pt3 | contig 15262 bp, 10 predicted proteins | sample 7062161 | NCBI WGS metagenome assembly JABAOC01 (sample SAMN14538625, study PRJNA623070) | marine sediment metagenome | biome: marine biome [ENVO:00000428]; feature: marine pelagic biome [ENVO:01000023]; material: deep marine sediment [ENVO:00002113] | place: India: Gulf of Khambhat ... | reverse complement strand
GTAACTTGCATAATAACATAGAATTATAGAGATAGCCTGACGGCTATGCCCATTACCCCTGATTACAGCAGAGGATACCCGACCCCTGGACTTATTCATCACGATCAGGTCAGACTGGAAAACGGGAATACGATCTTTATCTATCATGAAAACGTGCCGGAAGAATATATGAAATTGATAGACGATCCCGAAAGAAGAAAAATGCGAATCGTGGGTGATTGTATCTGTGAAGTGAATGAAGCAGGGGAGATTGTCTGGGAATTTCAACTGCATGAACATCTGGACCTGAATGAATATTCTCCAGAGGCTCCTGCAGACTGGACCCATACCAATACGGTACGGGTACTTCCCGAAAATAAATGGTATGATCAGGGTCATAAAGCATTTAAACCGGGTAATGTGGTTTTGTGTATGCGTCATCTTGATAAAATCATGATCGTCGACAGAGAAACAAAAGAGGTGGTCTGGACCTTCAGGGGAGACTATCTTGGCGGACTGGGATTTCCCCATGAACCCTATATGATCAAAAGGGGAATGCCCGGTGCCGGGAACATACTCGTTTTTGATAATGGGGTCGGTCCTTATGCAGAAGCAGCTAACCGACCGAAACATCAGTTATCCTGGAGACCAATCCGGTAACCAAAGAGATTGTCTGGATGTATGATTAAGGGGAAGATTTTTTCAGCGCCATTCAGGGAACACAGCAGCAGCTGGCCAACGGCAATACGTTTATCTGTGAGTCAACCCAGGGAAGACTATTTGAAGTCACCCCGGATAAAGAGATTGTCTGGGAATATGTGATGCCGCCGTACCCGGGCAGCACACAGAAACACGGTTTCAGAACCCGTCCCGACCGGTATGCTTATGATTATTGTCCGCAATTGGAAGCGTTGGATATATAGTATTTCTTTGGATTCAATACAGGTAGTAATTAATTACCTCTTGATTTTGGAGATATTAAAATATTGAAAACAGATTAAATATAAAAACTAAAGAGGAATAAGAATGACTGAAGAAAACATTCGAAGAATTATTTCAGCGTCAATTTTGTTATTGCTATTCACATTCTTTTTAGGTTGCAACAACCCTTATGAAAATCAAGTCCGGGTTCGGGAAAAATTCAATACCAGTTGGAAATTTGTTAATGAGGATGTCAAAAATGCCCAAACAGTTAATTTTGATGATTCGGACTGGCGGGATCTTGACCTGCCTCATGACTGGGCCATTGAAGGACCGTTTTCCAAAGAGGTCTATTTCCAGGGAGGATTTCTGCCGTACCCGGGCGTGGGCTGGTACAGAAAATCTTTTCAAATATCAGCCGAAGGGAAAAGGGCTTTGCTGGAGTTTGACGGTGTTATGATGCATCCCAAAGTCTGGGTAAATGGTGATTATGTGGGAGAATGGGCTTTCGGGTATACCTCTTTTGCTTTTGATATTACACAATATCTTAAACCCAATCAGGAGAATGTTATTGCCGTCCGTGTTGAAAATATGGATTATTCTTCCCGCTGGTATCCCGGATCAGGGATTTACCGCAATGTATGGCTGACCCTGACGGATCCGGTCCATGTGGCTCATTGGGGGACCTATGTGACCACACCGAAGGTTGCGGATGATCATGCAACCGTGAAGGTGGAGACCTGGATTGAGAATCAAAATGAAACAACAAAAGACATTGTCCTGGAGACCACAATAATCGATCAAAAAGATTGTATTGTGTCCCAGGATTCACAACCTGGCCAGATCGATGGAAATGGCAAGATGAAATTTGAACAAGAATTAGAAATTCAAAATCCCCGCAGATGGGATGTGGATGATCCTCATCGCTATAAGGTAGTTACTAAAATTAAAAAAGATGACATGGTGATCGATGATTATGAAACACCTTTGGGAATTCGAACGTTCAGGTTTGATGCTGACAAGGGATTCTTCCTGAACGGCCGGTCTCTCAAAATAAAAGGCGTTAATCTGCATCATGATTTGGGTCTGCTTGGTTCGGCAGTTTCTGTCAGGGCGATTGAGAGGCAGCTGGAAATCATGAAAGCCATGGGCGTTAATGCGATCCGTACAGCACACAATCCGCCTGCACCGGAGCAACTCGACCTGTGCGACCGGATGGGCATCCTCGTCATGGATGAATCCTTCGACGAATGGCGTAAAGCAAAACATAACGTCAGAAACAGTTACAGTGTTCTGTTTGATGAATGGGCAGAAAAAGATATGCGGGCATTGATCAAACGCGATCGAAACCATCCTTCTGTGATCTTATGGAGTACAGGAAACGAGGTTCCAGAATTAGGGACTGAAGATGGGAAGAGGAGTGCTAAACTGCTGACCGATACATGCCATGAAATGGATCCCACCCGTCCGGTGAGTTCGGGTATCCATCTGAGTATTCCACTGGACGGAGAACTGGTAGATGTTTTTGATGTGGCCGGTTTTAATTACTGGCATAACAAGCTGGAGGATATCCACAAAACCTATCCAGATAAACCACTGCTGGTCACGGAAGCTTCAGCGGTTTTAAGCACAAGAGGAGAATATCACTTTCCGGTCAAAAGGATATATCGTAAGTATCATCACGAATCCCTGCAAATCTCCTCCTATGATTTAATCAACACAGGTTTTGGTGCTCTACCCGATGTAGAATTCAAATTACAGGATGATTTTGAATGGCTTGCTGGTCAATTCGTCTGGTCTGGCTTTGATTATCACGGTGAGCCTGATCCCTATGAAAACATGTGGCCGGCCCATAGTAGCTATTTTGGGATCGTGGACATGTGCGGCTTCCCCAAGGACCGGTACTATCTGTACCAGAGTGTCTGGACCGAGGAGCCCATGATCCATGTGCTTCCCCACTGGAATTGGGAAGGCCGGGAAGGAGAAATTACGCCGGTGTATTGTTATACCAATTGTGCCTCAGCAGAGCTGTTTGTGAATGAAAAGTCCCTGGGTAAAAAAGTGAAGAAAGCCGGTGAATACCGTCTGAAATGGAATGATGTGATCTATCAACCGGGTTCCATCAAAGTCGTCGGATATAATGACCGGGGTAATACAATCTGCGAAAAAGAGATCAAGACAGCCGGTGAACCTTATCAGATTGAGCTCATTCCAGACCGAAAGACGATACGGGCAGACGGAGAGGATTTGGCATTTGTGACTGTTCGGATTACGGATCAGGAAGGCAATATCTGTCCCCAGGCAGATCATCTGGTCACCTTCCAGATTGAAGGAGAGGGGACCATTGCCGCTGTGGGGAACGGCAATCCCATCAGTCATGAGAGTTATCAAGCCAATCAGCGAAAGGCATTTCATGGACTGTGCCTTGTGGTGGTGAAGTCTACTCGACAGGCCGGGAAAGTACGGCTCATTGCAACCTCACCAGATTTGAGGGAAGATAGCATGATTGTCAAATCCAAATGAAACTATTTGTTCAAAATTATCCTGTTTTCTTGGAGGAAGAAAATTGTCCAGCAATATTATAAGAATCATTTTGTTCTTTCATCTCGTTGGAATTTCAATGACTTATTCACAAGCTCCAGATATGGAATGGCACAAAGGCTATGGAACAGAAAACGGGGAACACATCCATGAAATTATGCAGACGCGGGATGGCGGATATATCGGCATCGGACAGGTATCGGAAGGAAGAAGAAGAGGTGCTGATATTTTGGTGGTGAAAATTGATTCTGCCGGTGAATTTATGTGGCAGAAAATTATTGGAACCAAAAACAAGTATGATATCGGAATTTGTGTCGATGAAGCTGAAGATGGCTTTGTAATCGGGGGGGGATTGTTTGATGGGAATCAGCAAAGGTATATGGCCAAACTGGATTATGACGGAGAAATGATCTGGCAGCATGTCTATGAAAATGATGGGAATGGAATGATTCGAGGAATCGATATACTGATTAATGGCGACATTGTCACCACCGGGTATAAGAATTCCAGCCAGCCGGGATATGTTTTTATCGCTGATGATTCCGATGGATTTATCTTGAAAACCGATGTCAATGGGATTGTCATTTGGGAAAAACCAATTTCAGCACCCCAGGGTGCCAAGGTAAGGAAAGAAATAAATAATGAGGGTTTTGTGATTTGCACCACAATATGGATGAACCATCCCGAACATCCGGAAGATTTTTACTTAATAAAAACAGATGAGGAGGGCAATGAATATTGGAGTAAGAATTACGGTGGGGATAGTGATGAACATTGCTATGATTTTGACCTGACCAAGGATGGCGGTTATATCCTCGGCGGTCATACGAGATCGCCATTGTATGGAGTCGTTAACTGGGACTTCTTGATGATGAAGATTGATAGTGAAGGAAATGAAGAATGGCATAAAACATTCGGCCAGCCGAGAGGTTATGATCCAAATTACATTCATGACGAAGCTTACGGTATACGTCAGACCCATGATGGGGGATATGTAATTGTCGGAGGAACTGGAGATGAGTATGAATACTCTGAATCCGGCAGTCCCTTTGGTGATTCCGATGTATGGCAGGTTTACGTGGTGAAAGTGAATTCGGAAGGTGAATTGTTCTGGCAAGCAGTTTACGGCAGTCCCACCGAAAATGATGCTGGAGAATATTTGGGCTTGACCCATGACGGCGGTTATATTATCGGCACGGATACCGATTCAGCGGGTAAAGAAAAATTGAAGCCAAATAATTTTGGATTTATGAAACTTGGAAAATAATCCTGCGAAGGTGGCAGATGCGAAACCGGCGTATTCTAAATCTTCGCAAGGTTAGGGGAAACTTAATCTAAATCAAGGAGAAAAACCATGAAGAAGTTAATGAGCCTATTTGTTATCTTTTCTTTGTTTATTTCTATCATCTTTCCATTAATTGCCCAGGAAAAAGGACTGGTAGGATGGTGGAAATTCGATGATATCCGCGTCGAAAGAAAAAAGGTGAAGATGGTGCGCGGGGAAACGTTTATTCCCAAAGAGGTGTTCGGGTATGTTAAAAATAGCGTGAATGGTGTGGAAAGTGACCTCAATGGTAAGTTTTTCAAACAGGTTACGGGAATTGGTGGCGGAGCAGTATTGCTGGACGGAAATACCGCGTTTATCGAGGTTGCTCGTAAAGACGTGCCGCGCGTTTCCGGAGATTTCAGCGTTGAAGCCTGGATCGCGTTCGGAGCTTATCCCAACAATTTATGTCCCATTATCGATAATCAACGGGACCCGGCAGAAGGCTATTTTAATGGCTTTTTCTTCGGCGTCGATGCGCTAGGGCGGTTAATTCTGAAAATCGCGACCTTCGGAAGGGAGGAATGCCTGGTTGGAAAGGAGAATATGCCGTTATACCAATGGACTCACGTGGCTGGAACGTATTCCCCGGAAAATGGACTCAGAATATACGTTAACGGGAAACTGGCGGGAAGTATGCATCCCGATTATGAGTTTACCCCGTCGCAGCGATCCGTAAATATGTTAATGGGCATGAGCCGGCAAAAGCAGCGTCCCTACGGTACCATTCGACCTTATGGAACGCAACCGGTGAATATGTTCTTCGACGGGCTGTTCGATGAAATTAAATTATACGATGTCGAATTATCCAGATCAGAAATTAAAAAGCGCTTTTCTGCTCTTAATGCGAAAGACAAACCGGATTTGTCCCCACGGATTATGCCGACTGGACCTTTGACTACCAGCTATTTCGGAGCGATCAATACCACCCTCAAATATTATGAAGCTTACGATGCGCTTTACCACGTTCGGAAGGGATCGGATGTCGTGGTACGGTTCGACAAATACCCATGTGAGTTTGTTTTCTGGCGAGGCGCGAATTATCAAGCTCACCTGGTAACGGAAAAGGGATTCTGGTTCAACAACGGATTCAATGAGGGCTGGAGCGAACATGGCAGTGCCGAACCGATGTCCGATAAACAGATAAAGTATTCCCGGGTAAAAATTCTGGAAAACAACGACGCACGGATTGTGGTTCAATGGCGGTATGCATTGATTGACAATTGGAACGACTATGCCTTTTATGATCCGGCAACCGGCTGGGGCGATTGGACCGAGGAAACTTTCTATATCTATCCCGATATGGTTGCCGTAAGGGAAGATGTGCTGTTAAGTAATGCGCCTCGTGCCGCGCATGAATGGCAGGAAAGTATGGTGGTTCCGGGTCCCGGACAGAAGCCGACCGATTTGCTGGAATATGCTGCATTGACCCTGGGCAATGACAAGGGAGAGTTCCATACTTATTCATGGGAAAAGGAAACACCGCCTCATTTTCCAACATATCCGAAAAATCCGAATATTCAATTGGTAAACATGAAATCCAGGTACAAACCGTTCTCAATTTTGCGCCCGCAGGACAATCCATCCATTGATGTCTACTCCGGGGAAATCAGAAGAGAGGTGAGTGTTTTCCCGTGGTGGAATCATTGGCCAGTAGCACAGAAGCCGACTGACGGGAGATATGCCATGTTTGCTGATCGACCCTCCCATTCTTCGCTTTCACACTGGTTCTGGGATGCTTATTCCGAATCGGACCGGTCCATGACCAAGCTGATGCTTACAGGCATGACCGATAAAAAGGCAGAGGAACTATTGCCGCTGGCAAGAAGCTGGTACCATCCACCTGAAATCAAAGTATCGCAAAATCTTCAAGCGGTGTATGATCAAACGCAACGGGCTTATGTAATTACGCTGCAAAACAGTGTTAAAAATATTGAATGTGAAATTGAAGCCAATGAGCAATCACCGGTCGTTAATCCTGCTTTCATGTTCATAGATTGGGGCAAAAAGAGCGTAAAACTTGAATTGAATGGAAAAGAAATGACGCGTGGCAAGGCTTTCCGCCTTGGTCACATTGTTAAATTGGAGGGGACTGATCTGATTGTCTGGATCGAGTTCGAATCTACTAAACCAGTTCAAATAAAAATTGTCCCTATTGAATGAAAAAAGGATTTTCGATAAAATATGTGCGAGGTTTCAATGTCCTTTTCAGGCTTTTGTTAATTGGTTTAAAATGATTTTTAACAAATAGAAGATTCGTCCCATGAAGAGATGGTTTGCTTTTATTATTTTTTCGACATTTTGGAATTCCATAGTATATAATTGATGTATATATGTGAAAACCGCTGAAGCGGTTACAATTTAGTGGCTTCACTTTTTTTCACCACAATAAATTGTGGTGCTGGCTCAAATATAATTGTATCAACACCATGATTTATCATGGTGTTTAGAAAGTAACTGCCGATTTCCATGAACCGCTTCAGCAGTTTAGAAATGATCCAATTAAACGAGTTCTCCGAAATTATAGGATTACACCATTAATTCCAAAATGTAAATATTAAATTTAGAAATGGTTAATTTTGAGGCATCGTATGAAAAAACTCCTTTTCTTTATCCTATTTCTGATTTATATTACAATTCAAAGCGCGAACATTTTCAGCCAGGAACCAATTCCACATCCTGAATATCCGCGTCCCCAGTTCCAGCGAGCAGACTGGATCAATCTCAATGGAGAATGGACGTATACATTCGATTTTAGCCTATCCGGAGAAGATCGCCAACTGCAAAAGAGTCGCGGATTTCGAGAAAAAATACTTGTACCTTTCTGTCCAGAAAGCAAACTATCCGGTGTTGAATATAAAGATTTTATTCTGGGAATGTGGTATCATCGAGTCATTTCCATCCCAAAGGATTGGGCTGGCAAAAGAATTTTGCTCCATTTCGGTGGCGTGGATTATGAGAGTGCGGTCTTTGTTGATGGCGAACTGGCGGGCAGGCATTGGGGCGGTATGGCCGGTTTTACCTTGGATATCACCCACTTCGTGAATCCTGGAAAAACGCATCACCTCGTCGTACAGGTACGAGATGATACCCGGTCTGGGATGCAGCCTAGCGGCAAGCAGAGCATCTATTATTACTCATGGGAATGTTTATACACCCGGATCACCGGAATCTGGCAGACCGTCTGGATGGAAGCTGTCTCCCCCTATGGTTTGAAAGATTGCCAGGTTATTTCCGATCTGGACAACCAGAAGTTTATCGTCACTCCTGTTTTTTATTCAGAAATGAGAAGGAACAAGCTGCGGGTAGTTTTGAAGGATGGTAACACGATAGTTGTAAAAAAGACAGTGGCGGCTTCCAATGGTGCTTCGGTTTTTTTGAACATAAAAAATCCCAAACCCTGGTCGCCGGAAGAGCCTTTTCTCTATAACTTGACTTTCGAGGTGCTTCATCCCGCCGGGAAGGTGCTGGATCGCGTAGACAGCTACGCTGGATTGCGGAAAATTCACATTGAAGGTAACCGGCTGTTTCTGAATAATAAAACAATATTTTTCCGTTTCGTGCTGGATCAGGGATTTTATCCAGAGGGTATCTGGACGGCACCGACTGATGAACACCTTAAGCGCGATATTGAGCTGGCAAAAAAAGCTGGGTTTAACGGCGCACGGTTGCATCAGAAAGTCTTTGAGCCGCGGTTTCACTACTGGGCTGACCGCCTGGGTTATTTAACCTGGGGCGAATCTGCCAGTTGGGGGATTAAGAAGGCGGATCCGGCAGCCGGTCGAAATTTCTTGAGTCAATGGCGGGAGATTATCGAGCGGGATCGTAATCATCCCTCTATCATTGCCTGGACCATTTTTAACGAATCTGGCTGGACATACCTGGAACGGGATATTGAACCGAGGAATTGGGATCTTTTTATTCGCAAAGGGCACAATCGGCTGTTAAAAGATCTGGTGCTATTAACCAAGAACCTTGATCCCACCCGACCGGTAAACGACGCCAGCGGTCACGTCCATGTGCTGACCGATATCTGGACGGTACACAGCTATAAGCAATCGGCTAAGGAATTACAGGATCTACTGGTACCCGATCCGAAAACCGGCGTTCACCGCGATCAACCGGAAAAAGACACGATCTATGAAGGCCAACCCTACATTGTTGATGAATATGGAATCAGTATGAAATTTTAATCCGTCAGAGTATACGTCGTTCTTTTCACTGTTTGGTTCAATACTGGCGAATCAATATAGTGAAAAAATCTTTGTTCAGGTGTGGTAACGAGAAATGATAAAATTGAATTCTAATAAGCGAATGGCTTTAATTCTAATTCCTTTTTTTCTTATTTGTGTTCATTTACCGGCTCAAAATTTAGTTGTGAATCCGAGTTTTGAATTGCCGGGAATTGGAACAAAAATTACGGATTGGACAATAATTAAAGGACGGAACAATTTATCGTGACGTACCGGGAAACTTTTACTCTTCGATTCGATTGACAAAGGTTCTGAGTGTCAATGGCAATAATTACATCTTTTCTGATCCGGTTACCATTTTATCCCATTCCGGTAGCGAGTTTCCCTGGGTCGAAGATGCCCACTGTTTTTATGATGATTCCACTGGCAGGCTATGGATGGCATGGGGCGGAGGTACCTGTTATGTATCAGAATTGGATCCCAAAGATGGTCTGCTCATCAGCCATCCAGAAAATCCAGAATTTGATACCCATCCGAAGGAAATTCACACCCCAGTTGCGACCTGGCCTGAAACGCGCGCCAGTTGGTGTGGCGATGAGTGGTCGGTGTGCTGGATGGAAGGCACCGCGCTCTATAAACATAACGAGTACTGGTATTTTTTTGGTTCTTATGGAAATTTGAGTAAGGACTATACGATCCGTTACGGCAGGGGAACCAGTCCCACCGGGCCTTTTTATGATAAGGACGGGTTTAACATGATGGAATTTGATCCGGAGAAAAATGAATACGGGAATACCATTCTTCTCGGAGCGGAAGGCGAACGGTTGGTGCCCTGTCATCCGCATATATGGGAAGAGAATGGGAAATACTATATGGGTTATGATTTTCGAAAAAATGCTCATGAGGAAAAAGATTACATGGGCATGCGGCGGCTTTATTGGGTAAATGATTTGCCGACTATCTATACCCCGATTACGGTTAGTTTCAATGCGGACGATTATCCCGAAACAATTGGAAAAAAACTGGGCATTTCGTTTCGAAATATTGGCGAAGCAGAATCTGCAATGGCTGTTGATTCGGTTACGCTTAATATGTTAAAGACGAACAACCTGAAGCAAAAAAAATGAGTTTTCCAACCGACAATAAAATTCCTTTATTGGAGATGCGCGGCATCGATAAATCCTTTCCCGGTGTTCACGCATTAAAGAATGTATCGTTAGAATTGCATCGCGGTGAAGTATTAGCATTGATTGGCGAAAATGGAGCCGGAAAAAGTACTTTGATTAAAATACTGGGTGGTGCACATCTTGCTGATGCCGGCGATATTTTAATGGAAGGGCGATATATTCAGATTCAATCGCCAACTGATGCGCTGTATATGGGCATAGCAATTATTTACCAGGAATTCAACCTGGTTCCTGATCTTACAGTATATGAAAATATCTTCCTGGGAAGGGAAGATACCACAATGGGTTTTGTTCATGCTGTTGAAGAACAGCAAAAGGCATTACATTTGTTTCAAAAGATCGGGATAAAAATTAACCCGGAAGCCCATTGTCGAGACCTGTCCGTTGCCCAACAACAGATTGTAGAGATAGCCAGAGCGCTGTCGGTCAATGCGAAAATTATTGTTATGGATGAACCTTCGGCTGCTCTGACAATTCAGGAGGTGGATCGTCTTTTTAAAATTGTCCGCGACCTTAAGAAACACGACATCGGAATCATTTATACTAGTCATCGCCTCGAAGAAATTTTCCAGATAGCCGATCGAGTCATGGTGCTGCGCGATGGCGAACATATTGGGACAGTTGAGACCAGCAATATTGGCCCCGATAAACTTATCGAGATGATGGTGGGACGTCCCATAAATGCTGAATTTCCACCGCGAAAGGCTAAGCTGGGACGAGAGCGGCTGAGGGTAGAAAATCTTGCCCGGGCTAAAGCGGTGCAGGGTGTTAGTTTCAGTGTGCGAGCAGGGGAGGTGCTGGGTTTTGCCGGACTCATTGGCGCGGGGCGCACTGAAACGATGCGGCTTATTTTTGGCGCAGATTTACGGGACAGCGGACGTATCTTTGTGAATAACAGGGAAGTAAATATTCGTAATCCAAAAGATGCGATAAAAAGCCGCATCTGCTTATTGACCGAAGATCGGAAAGGACAGGGATTGGTATTGATTCATTCATGCCGTGAAAATTTTGGTCTGCCTAATCTTGATCAATTTTCTCGCGGAATCTTTGTGGATCAACGCCAGGAACGGCGGCAATTTTCCCAATTCGTCGATAGCCTCAAAATAAAAATTGCCAGCACCGAACAAATTGCCATCAACCTGTCGGGTGGCAACCAGCAGAAACTTGTGCTTGCGAAATGGCTGGCACGAAACACCGATATTATTATCTTCGATGAACCGACGAGGGGGATTGATGTCGCTACCAAATATGAAATCTATCTTCTTATAAATGAACTCGCCGCAAAGGGTAAAGCCATCATTCTGATCAGCAGCGAGCTTCCAGAGATTCTCGGTTTGAGTGACCGCGTAATTGTGATGCATGGGGGGAAAATTACTGGTGAAATTACTGATGTTGCCCAGGCGACCCAGCAAGATATCCTGTCGCTGGCAATCGCTTGATAGAAACGGAGACGACAATCGTGAAAAATCTGATGAGATATTATGGGATGATTTTTGTCCTGATTGGACTGTGTTTACTGTTCAGTTTGCTGACCCTTAAAAAGCAGATGCCGGAGAGTAGCCGGGTAATTGCTCAGATGCTCAAACAAATTCAAAGTGATTTCAGCCAAAATGACCTGATTTTGACGGTTGGTGCTTTTAATAAGGATTCAGCCCCTTTTGCGATCCAGTTGCAGGAAGAACTCCAAAAAGTCGGTTTTTCAAATAGTCGGGCAATCGTTGGGATTCCGCGCGATCTGCGGCTGGCGCTGGATGAAATAAAAGCTGCGGGCAACCGACCGATGGTCATCGCCACCAGCGGTGATGTGACCAAATGGCGGGTGCTCGAACGGATGACCGAGATATACCCGGAGTTTTCGAATTGCAAAGTTATGAATCCCCAATCTTATCTTTTCCCGGATTTTCTCAAGCGTTCGAATTTACTGGCTATTGTTGATAGAATTGTGGTGATTGCTATTCTCGCAATCGGGATGACCCTGGTCATTATCACCGGGGGAATTGACCTGTCTGTCGGCAGCCTGATCGCTGTTTCCGCTGTGATCGGAACGGTGATCATGAAAAAAATGGGTGGTCTGGAGGCTTCTGCTGGGATCGTACTATTAGGATTCATTATCGGTATTTTATCCTGTGGTATTATTGGTGGCTTTGGCGGCTTCCTTGTCGCTCGGTTCAAGGTGCCGCCATTTATTACCACATTGGGTATTATGTTGATGGGCAGGGGGCTGGCATTTATGATTACCGGCGGTTTTTCCATTTACCAGGTTCCAAAAGCGCTTCCCTGGCTCGGTCAGGGGACATCGCTGGGGATTCCGAATACGGTCATTCTGTTGTTTGTACTCTATGTCATCGCCCATATTTTTATGTCTCAAACCCGGCTGGGCAGGTACATTTATGCGGTGGGCGGCAATGAAGAAGCAGCCCGTCTTTCTGGCGTTTCTGTGGGATCAGTCATTATATTCGTCTATGTTATCAGCGGCATTACCGCTGGACTGGGCGGCTGCATCCAGGCATCGCAGCTTAATACCGGCACACCCAATATGGGCATCATGTATGAACTTTATGTCATCGCTGCTGTTGTGGTCGGCGGTACCAGTCTCTCGGGTGGCACCGGTAAAATTTTGGGCACGTTGATCGGTGTCTTTGTTATTTCAGTTATCCAGAATGGGATGAATTTGCTGGGAATCGAAAGCTATACCCAACAGGTGGTGCTGGGCATGGTCATTCTTGGCGCGGTGGTGCTGGACAAAGTCCGCAGTAGTGGAATGCTGGGTTTCATATCGAGCATAAAAAAATGAAAAGGAGAACATGCAGCTTATGATGCAAAAAAATAAATGCATAAGAATTATTATTAGGATTGCAGTCCTGTTGCTTTTTAGTTCCTGTACCTCGGAATCAAAATTCAAGGGCAAGATTGGGATGACCTGCATGGATCTGACCAATCCTTTCTTTAAGTTGATTGCCAATGTGATGCAGGACGAGGCAGCCAAATATGGGTATGAAGTGGTCGCGCTCGACGGCGGCAACGATCCGGCAAAGCAAAACAACCAGATGTCAGATTTCGTAGCGCATGAATATGATGCGATATTTCTCAATCCGGTAGATTCTAAATCAGCGGGCGAAGGAGTCAAAAAAGCTTACGCTGCTGGTATTCCGGTGTTTAGTTTTGATGTACAGGTGACAGACAGGGAAGCCAATAAACTTATATTCTCCCATATTGGCAGCGACAACTACCAGGGGGGACAGTTGGCAGGCGAGAGCATGATAAAAGCAACTGGTGATAAAGGAAAGATTGCCATCCTGAGTTTTCCCGAGGTGACTTCCTGCATATTACGTGTCAAAGGCTTTAAAGATTACCTGAAGCAACACAACAGTAGCCTTCAGATTGCTACCGAACTTTCCGGGAAGGGGAATCGGAACGACGGGTATGCGGTGGCAACCGATATTTTACAGGCGCATCCGGATATCGTAGGGATTTTTGCGATCAATGATCCATCGGCATTGGGTGCCTATGCTGCTGTTAAAAAAGCAAACAAATTAGACCAGATAACCATCGTTGGATTCGATGCATCGCCTGCCGGTAAACAGGCAGTTTTTGAAAAGAAACTTTACAACTCACCACAGCAATTTCCTCGCAAAATGGCAAAGGGAACAGTAAAGGCTTTTATTAACTATCTCGAGGGCGAAGAGCTGTCGAAAAAAATTTTTATTCCCTGTACCCATTACTATTACGAAGATTCGATCAACGACTCCAGTCGTGTCAAAGAACAGTGGTAATGATGTCTGATTTAGTAGTTGTTCGAAAAATATAAATTTATTAATCTATAATAAGGAGATTTGGTTATGAAAACAATACGTATTTTATCCTGTCTGATGGTCATTCTTTTACTGGTGGTCTGTACTTCAACAGATAAACTTCAAAAACAACCAGCGGTACTGTTGGGTAAATTCGGGGCATTTTACACCAAAATCAATTCCGGTGAAAAATTTGAGCAATATTCCAGAACCGGTGATTATGCCGATATTATTGTGGACCTGGGTGACGGTCACAGTAAATTTGTGTTCTGGAGAGGTTCGAGCTATTTGCCCTATTTAGAGACAGAGAGCGGTAAATGGTATGTTGATGAAATTATTCCTCGCAGTGGCGATGGCACTGATCAAAAGCCTGATAAAACCAACACCTTTTCTCGTGTGAAAATAATAGAAAGCACACCAGAACGGGTTGTCATTCACTGGCGATATTTGCCAGAATTTACCGGCACCAATCCCAAAATTGGCGTGACGCCTTATAAATTTGTTGACGAATACTTCTATATTTTGCCCGATGGCAAAGTTACCCGTACCATCAAAAAAGGTACTGAGAAAATTGATGACTGGCGTGATCCTCAAAATATGATGACACAGACATTTAAATTAACCGAAAGCGGCATTGTCGATAAGAAAATAACTCAGCCGAAAAAATCACTGGTTCAACAGATGGTGAAAGGCGCGCTGGTTGTAACCAGTGTCGTTGAAAAACCGGCTGCCTGGTGGAAATTTGATGAAGCGATTGGAGATCTGGCGACCGAGACAATCAGCGGCGAAAAATGTACGATCGAGGGAAATAAAAGTCTATGGCGCCGCGGCGTTTCGGGCACGGCTTTGCAATTTGATGGCTACAACACCGTAATCAAACTGCCAGCAGAAAAGGCGCCAGAAGTGACTGACCAGATTTCCCTGGAAGCATGGATTGCTATCGGCGCCTATCCCTGGAGCTGGGTGCCCATTATACAGCAATGCGATGACGTTCCCGAAGAAATTGAAACAGTGGAAGGACCCGGCGCTTTACTGATTGGTGAGGAAGGTGAAGAAGAGCAGGAAGATGACAAATATCAGGTGGTCTTGAAAAAAGAGAATGACACCGGCTACTTCCTGGGGCTTGACGGCCATGGCTATCCTAGCTTCAAATTNNTGGCTATCCTAGCTTCAAATTAAAGGTCGGCGAAACCTGGGAGGAATTGACCTCCAATGTCCATCTGGAGCGCCGGAGATGGTATCATCTGGCAGCCACCTACAGCATTGAAACCGGTAAAATGACGATTTTTGTGAACGGCAAACCGGCCGGCGAAAAAGCGGTGACGC
>JABAOC010042324.1_pt2 | contig 15268 bp, 10 predicted proteins | sample 7062161 | NCBI WGS metagenome assembly JABAOC01 (sample SAMN14538625, study PRJNA623070) | marine sediment metagenome | biome: marine biome [ENVO:00000428]; feature: marine pelagic biome [ENVO:01000023]; material: deep marine sediment [ENVO:00002113] | place: India: Gulf of Khambhat ... | reverse complement strand
ACCGGTGTGACATATGTCAGGAAGGTGTATCCGTTGAGAAAGATATTTATTAATAATACAATTCTCTTAGGGATAAGTGCACGAAACCACACCAACTATGAGGACCACCAAGTACATCATCGTGATTGTTTGTTTTGTTCGCACAACTGCTCTTTCCATTTCGACATTAGGACTACTTGAAAATATGTTGGGCAAAAAGATACAGGTTGTTGGCCCATTCGGTTCCATCGTGGCCATTGGAATCAACGTGCCAGATGTGACGAATGTTCTTTTCTTTAAGGTAATTATGGACACCCTGACTGATGCGGATAAGACCGTCCTTATTGCCGCAGGCCAGCCATAAGAGCTTCAACTTCTTTCTGGCGGCGGTCGGATCAGGTACGAGTTCAGAGGGAGGTTTGGTATTGGGGGCTGATGAGAATCCCCCGATCCAGGCGAAAACATCGAGGTGACCAAGGCCGAAGTTCAAGGATTGGCCTCCACCCATTGACAGGCCCGCCAGAGCCCGATGCTCACGGTCGGTGTAAACAGAGTACCTGGTCTCAATGGCTGGAATCACGTCATTGAGCAGGTCCCCTTCAAACGCGGCGAAAGCCTGCGCACTGGCAAAGACATTGCCTTCGGCCCGGTCATTCTTCTGTGCCCGGCCATTGGGCATGACCACGATCATCGGCTGGATTTTGCCGTCGGCCAGCAGGTTGTCCAGGATGTTCTCCGGCTGACATACGCGCTTCCATTCCGTCTCATCACCGCCGATGCCGTGCAACAGATATAGCACGGGATATTTGCGGCCGGTTGAATAGGCGGGTGGCGTGTAGATGAGCATTTGACGACGTGTTCCGACCGTCTTTGAATCATACTGGATCATCTTCAATTCACCATGGGGGATATTCTTGCGCCGAGTTCTGAATCCCGCGGGTGGATCGTCGAAGGCAGGTTTGTCGTCAGGGCCCAGCTTGATCGGTCCTCCGAATCGGCCTCGTCCACCGACTCTACGAGTACGCGGTGAAGGCAAATCGTCGCGTGCAGGAGCAGGTGTAGTGAGGGAACGGGATGAGTCTTCCTTGAACAGCAGTGGAGCAAACTTATGCAAACTGCGGCGCCAGGACAGGAATTCGTGGGCCGTATTCGGGGAGATGTAGAAAACACTGTTGATACCGGCTTGTTTCAATGCATCGGCGTTCGCCTTGGGATCGCCACCGCGTCTGGCGCGTCTGCCACCGAGTTCGCGGCTGCCGTAGCTAACGAATACCAGCTTAACCTTCTCCTTGAAACCGGGCGTGTTGTTGACATCATCCAGGGAGATGGACCCGCCGCTGAAGAGGCCGATGTGCGAGAACTTATCGAGATTCTTCAGGGTGATCGACTTGGTTTCCATTCCGCCCATGGACAGACCGGCCATGGCGCGATGGGGCTGATCGGAAAGCGTGCGGAAGTTGGCATCGATGTAGGGGATCAGCTCGTCGACGAAAACCGTCTGGAAGGGACCGATATCGAAATTCCGGAGGCCGCCGATGCGGGTGTCGTTGGTCATGCCGTAGGTCATTACGATGAGGAAGGGCTTGATCTTGCCTTCGGCGATCAGGTTGTCCATGATCAGGTTGGCGTGGCCCTGGTTGCTCCAGGCAGTTTCATCCTCGCCCCAGCCGTGCTGCAGGTACAGTACCGGATATCGTTTGGTCAGGTCCTTGTCGTAGTCAGGCGGCGTGTACACAAAGGCGCGGCGTGAGGTGTTGGTGCTCTTCGAAGGGAAGAGAATCTGCTGCACTCGGCCGTGGGGAACGTCCTTGAGGGCGTAGAAGTCCTGGTCATGAGCGGGGATTTCGATGCCGCTTTCCCAACGAGTCGAACCGTAGAAGTTCAAGGTGCCGGGATCGTTGAATGTCCCCCCATCGACCGTGAGATGGTAGTAGTGGAAGCCTTCGTCCAGCGGCCTCTGGGTGACACCCGCCCAGACGCCGTCCTCGCCTTTGTCGAGGGGGAAGCCGCCCCGTTCCCGCCCTCCCAGGCTCACCCGGACGCTTTGGGCTTCGGGCGCCACGATGCGGAATCTCGCGTAGCCTTGGGAGTTGACCTGCGGGTATTCCTGGCCCGGCTGGTTCAGGGTCGAGGGTATCCAGTCATTCGCTTCAGCAGGCTGGTCCGTCTGCGCCAGACACAGCGAACCTGAGAAACCGGCAAACAACACAAGTACGGTCAAATACCTTTTCATGATTTTTCTCCTTTAGTCCTGGAACAGCAGTGGGGCAAATTCGTGCAGGCTGCATCGCCAGCTCTGCCACTCGTGAGCCGTCAACGAAGATACATAGAAATGACTGTTGACGCCAGCCTCTTTGAGCGCGGCGGCCTTTTTCTTGAGAGCGTAGAAGTCCTGACCCTTGGCGGGGACTTCAATGCCGCTGCCCCGGCGGCCGGCACCGTGGAAGAACGTGCTGCAAAACAGCGTAGATTGGATATGGGGCAGGACAAACGTACTCTGGACTTCCCACGGCCAACAGGAGATCTGTATATCGATGTCCTGATTCTGGTGCCTCACTGGATCTTCTTCGGTGATCCTTTCCTGGAGCCGACCGCCACCGTCCCGGTAGAGGCCAGCCATTGACAGAGCGGGGCTGTGGGTATATCGATTGGCTTAAGCTCCATTGGACTGCCGTGCTCCTGGGAGTGTTCGGCGGCAAGGGCGTTTCAAACAGGTGTTTACTCCTTGGGAGGCTCATACGATGATCGGCACACGTCCTACGGTCCTGGCGTTGATTCTGACCCTATCGGGCAGTGCGGCTATGGCGCAGCCGCCGGCGGAGCCGCTGAGTCTGTGGTACCGCCGGCCGGCCAGGCAGTGGGTCGAGGCCTTGGCCGTGGGTAATGGCCGGCTCGGGGCGATGGTCTTTGGCGGCGTGGCGCAAGAGCGGATACAATTGAACGAGGACACGCTCTGGGCCGGCGGACCCTACGACCCGGCGAATCCCGATGCGCTGGAGGCGTTGCCGAAGGTACGAGAATTGACCTTCGCCGGCCGATACCGGGAAGCGCACAATCTGATCGGGCAGAAGATGATGGCCAAACCCTTGGACCAAATGCCCTATCAGTGCGTGGGGGACCTGTTGCTGAAGTTCCCGGATGCCAATGGGGTGACGGACTATCGGCGCGACCTCAACCTGGATACGGCCGTGGCCACCGTTGCGTATACGATCGACGGCGTGCGCTACACGCGAGAAGTCTTCTCCAGCCCCGTGGACCAGGTTATCGTGGTTCGCTTGACAGCGGATAAGCCCGGCAAGGTCACGTTCACGGCCGGCATGAAAACGCTGCAGAAGGCGTCGGTGACGGTGGAGTCGCCTGAAACTCTGGTGATGCAAGGCGTCAACGAGGGCTCTCGCGGCATTGCCGGCGCATTGACGTATCAGGCTCGCGTGGCCATTGCGGCTTCGGGCGCCCCGGTCGTGCCAGGCGACGGCCGGATCACCGTCGAGGGTGCGGATTCCGCATTACTGCTGATTGCGGCGGCGACCAGCTACAAGAGCTTCAAAGACGTGACCGGCGACCCCGAAGCGCTGACCAAAGATACTATCGCCAGGGCGAGCAAGAGGCCTTTTGAGACGTTGCTCAAAGACCACGTGGCGGCTCACCAGAAGCTGTTTCGTCGCGTCACGCTGGACCTCGGCACAACCCCTGCCGCCCAACGCCCGACGGATGAGCGGATTCGCGACCCCAACAAGGTGAACGATCCCCAACTGGCGGCCCTCTATTTCCAGTTCGGCCGGTACCTGCTGATCAGCAGCTCGCGGCCGGGCTGTCAGCCGGCGAATCTCCAGGGTCTTTGGAATGACAGCATGAATCCGCCCTGGCAAAGCAAGTACACGATCAACATCAACACCGAGATGAACTATTGGCCGGCCGAGCCGACTAATCTCGGCGAGTGCGTCGAGCCGCTCGTGGCGATGGTGATGGATCTGACCGAGACCGGCGCACGCACGGCCCAAGTCTGCTACGGTGCCGGCGGCTGGGTTACTCATCACAATACCGACCTGTGGCGGGCCTCCGCTCCGATCGACGGTCCCCAGTGGGGCATGTGGCCGATGGGCGGCGCCTGGCTGTGTCTGCACCTGTGGGACCATTATGATTATTCCCGTGACAAGGAATACCTGGCCAGGGTCTATCCGGCCCTGAAGGGAGCGGCGCAGTTCTTCTTGGACACGCTGGTCGAAGAGCCCGAGCACAAATGGCTGGTGACGTGTCCGTCGCTGTCGCCGGAAAACGGGCATCCGTTCGGCACGAGCGTCTGCGCGGGACCCACGATGGATATGCAAATCCTTCGCGACCTGTTCACCAATTGCATCCGTGCGGCGGAGATCCTCGGCGTCGATGAGGACTTCCCCAAACAAGCGGCCGCCACCCGCGCCCGCTTGGCCCCCAATCAGATCGGCAGCGCCGGCCAGCTTCAGGAATGGCTGGAGGATTGGGACATGAAGGCCCCGGAGATGCATCACCGGCACGTCTCGCACCTGTACGGGTTGTATCCGAGCGACCAGATTCACGTGCGAACCACGCCCGATCTGGCGGCCGCGGCACGCAAAAGCCTGGAGATTCGCGGCGACGAAGCCACCGGCTGGGGCATCGGCTGGCGCCTGAACCTCTGGGCACGCCTCCACGATGGCGAGCACGCTTATAAGATCCTCGCCATGCTCCTGAGGCCGGAGCGGACCTACCCCAATATGTTCGACGCGCATCCGCCGTTCCAGATCGATGGCAACTTCGGCGGCACCTCCGGCATCGGCGAGATGCTCCTGCAGAGCTGTGCGGGCGAAATTGAGCTGCTGCCGGCCCTGCCGAAAGCCTGGCCCAGCGGCTCCGTCAAGGGCCTTCGCGCCCGCGGCGGCTTCGAGTTGGACATTCAGTGGAAGGAGAACAAGCTCGTAAACGCAACCGTGCGTTCGCTCACCGGCGGGTCCTGCCGGCTTCGCTATGGCGCCGTCACGAGAGACTTGAACCTGGCGAAAGGCCAGAGCGCTCAATGGGACGGAGTCAAATGACGAGAGTAAGGGCCTTCCAGCCCGGGGTCTTGCAGGGTATGTGAGAAGTGGCCAGGCGTCCTGCTCGTGAGACTCTGTGGCATCGGTATCCTGCCGATGATTCATGGGCTGAGAATTCCCACTGTAGTCATCCTCCTGGAAAAAGGTCTGTTGGCGTCGGTTTCCTCGCTGCGTGACGTGGTGAGCGACTCCAGGAACCACCACTCTCGCAAATCGAGCCATGTTCAAAGCTTGCCCAAGTCACGCCCCAGCGTCAACCCCGCCCCCGAATTCAGTATGGCGTCCCAGGAATTCCAGGGCGCTGTTCGTGGTTGAATGCTCTTTCTTTTGTGGAGCGTCGGCGTATAATTCACCGTGCCGTTGTATGGCAGAAATGCTTTTGCAGACATCCTGGTACTGAACATCGTGGTTATCCAGACGGAACAATTGACGAAATTCTACGGCCGGGCGCGGGGCATCGACGACATCAGCCTGTCCGTCGAGGAGGGAGAAGTCTTCGGCTTCTTGGGACCCAACGGCTCAGGCAAGACCACCACCATACGCATCCTGCTGGATTTCATCCGGGCCAGTTCCGGAAAGGCGCGGGTATTTGGCATGGATGTGCACACCGATGCGCCCCGGATCAAGTCTCGCCTCGGCTACCTGCCGGCCGAATACGGCATGTACGGGAAGATGAAAGCCGCCGACTATCTGCAATTCCTGGGATCGTTGCGCGGCCATAAGAAGCCGCGCCTGCAAGACAGACTCATAGAGTTGCTCGGGCTGGATGTATCCCGCCAGGTAAAATCCTTCTCCCACGGCACCAGGCAGAAATTGGCGGTGGTCCAGGCCTTCATGCACGACCCGGAGCTGCTGGTTCTGGACGAGCCCACCAGCGGCTTGGATCCGCTGATCCAGCAACGGTTCTATGAGCTGATCTTGGAGGTGAAAGAGCGCGGCAGGACCGTCTTCTTGTCTTCTCATGTCCTTTCGGAGGTGGAACACGTGTGCGACCGGGTGGCGATATTGAAGGAGGGCAGGCTAGTGGCACTGCACACGATCGCCGATCTGAAGAAGGTCCGGCTGAAGACCATCGAGGTGACCTTCGAGCGGGAGCCGGACGAGTCGATCTTCCGGCTGGAGGGCGTGCGGAAGATTGAGAAGAACGTCCGGACGGTTCGCTTGTGGGTCGATGCAAACGTCAACGGCATCCTGCGGGTGATATCCAAGTATCCGATTGACAATATCTCCTGCCAGGACGCCCGCCTCGAGGATATCTTCCTGGAGTATTACTCCCAATGAGGATCTATCTGCGCTACTTGAGAAGCGAATGCGTCACGACACTGCTGTTCGGCCTGTTCTTGCTGGGCTGCGCCTACGTTTTGGTTGCGATATTTCCGTCGATTACCCAGATCCAGGTGATGGAAGATTACTTCGACGCCATCCCGGAGTTCTTGAAGGCCCTTATCGGCCAGGAGATCATCAACATCACGACGCTGGAAGGATTCCTGACCGTCGAGTATTTCAATACCACGTGGTTGCTCGTCATGGGAGTGTTCTCGTGCTTGTTCGCCGGCGCGCTGGTGGCGGAAGAAACGGAGAAGAAGACGCTGGAGATTCTCTTCTCCACGCCGGTGACGCGAACGCAATTCCTCGTGAGCAGGTTTGCCGGTTTCGTCACGCTGCTGATCTTCCTGGCAGCCGTCTCATTTGTGGGGATATGCCTGGGCGAGTGGGAGATCGGCAAGAGCATAGACAAACGTCTGATGGCCTATGTCTTCGTGAGCGGCACGCTGTGCCTCGCGGCCGTCGGCAGCATCGGGATGTTCCTGTCGTGCGTGTTTAACGAACAGCGGCGGGCCATCGGCGCGACCATCGCCGTCTTTTTCACACTATATATCTTCAACGTGATCGCCTTGCTGTTGGAGCAATATCCGACCTTGAAGTACTTTTCCCTCTTTCAATACTATGACGCCAGCAAGATCTTTCAGCGAAAGGCCATACAGTGGCTGGACATGGCCATCCTGCTCGGCGTCTTCGCCGTCATGTTCGGCGCGTCTGTCGTCACCTTCCGCCGCAAGGAAATCTATGTGTAACACGAGCAATACGGTTCAGGAAGATAATCTCTCACAAAGGAGTATGGGCATGCAGTGTTCTCGATCTCATCCGGGATTTGCGAGTCTGGTCGTGCTGACCGTTGGTGCCATCGCCGCAGCGCCGGTTCTTGCTGGAACCACCGCTGACGCGGCAAAACACTGGACCGCCGACAACGGCAACGGTACTTACTCCAACCCCTTGTTCTACGAGGAATTCGAGGACCCCGACATCATCCGTGTCGGCGAGACGTACTACCTCGCCGGCACCACCATGCACATGAACCCCGCCGTGCAGTTGATGCATTCCAAGGACCTGGTGAACTGGGAACTGGCCGGCTACTGCATGGATAGGCTCGATCTTGGCCCGGCCTTCCGCCTGGAGGACGGCAGCGGCATCTACGGCCGGGGCATCTGGGCGCCCTGCATCCGCTACCACAACGGCATGTTCTATGTCTTCTCCAACGTCAACGGCGTCGGCCTCCAGGTCTTCCGCTCCAAGTCGATTTATGGCCCCTGGGAGCGCAACCAACTGCCCGGAAGGCACGACCTGTCGGTCCTCTTCGATGACGACGGCAAGATCTACCTCATCTCCGGCAACCGCAGCCCCTATCCGATCGAAGAGCTCACGCCGGACCTCAAGTCCTTCGTCCCCGGCGTCCGCCGCCAACTGGATGCCAGGATGGGCGAAGGCCACCACCTCTACAAGATCAAGGGCAAGTACTATGACATCTCGGCCATCCCCGGCGCGACGACCGATCAGATGGTCGCGCGTGCCGATTCCATCGACGGTCCCTGGACGGTCGAGCGCATGGTCCAGGGCGAGTCCCTGGGCATTCCGACCGTGGCGCCCCTGCGCGGCCGCGGGCCGGGCCCGAACGACCGGGGCCTGACCCTCCACCAAGGCGGCATGGTCGATACTCCCTCGGGCCAGTGGTGGAGCGTCATCATGCAGGACCATGGCAGCGCCGGCCGCATGGTCGCCCTGGTCCCGATCACCTGGGACAACGATTTCCCGCTCATCGGCCTCCCGGGTAATCTCCGCAAAGCCCCCAACACCTGGATCAAGCCCAACACGGGCGTCAACCAGGATCCCAAGCCGGCGTTCATCCATGACGACAACTTCGACAGCGGTAAGCTCAACCCCCTCTGGCAGTGGAATCACGTCCCCGACGACACCAAGTGGTTCATCACCGAGAAGCCCGGCGTGCTTCGCCTCCATTCCCTGCCGGCCAGCGACTTCTACAGCGCCCGCAACAGCATCTGCCAGCGGCCGCCGGCGCCCGAATCCATCATGACCGTCGAGCTGGACACGTCGGGCATGGTCGCCGGAGACACGGCGGGTCTGGCGCTGCTGAGTTCGCCCTATGCCTGGATCGGCGTGGTAAAAGCCGCCGAGGGCACGACGTTGCAGATGTATGACAACACCGCCAGCGGCGGTGGACGCCGAGGCGCCCCGCCCGCCCCGGCCAAGCCCCCGACTGTTAGCCCGGTCAATCCCCCCAAGCATCTCTGGCTGCGCGTCCACTGCAACTTCGACACCGACCAGGCCATCTTCAGTTGGAGCCCCGATGGCAAGGAATTCACCCCGCTGGGGGACGCATTCACCGTGACCTTCCAGCTCAGGACCTTCCAGGGCGTTCGCCCGTCCCTGTTCCATTACAGCACGTCCGGCCAGCCCGGCGGCTATGTCGATTTCGACAACTACACCGTGGATGAGCCGCGGGCGCGCGGCATCGAACGTGAGATTCCCATGGGCAAGACCGTCACGCTGGCCAGCGGCGCCGACGGCAGCTTCCTGGCCGCCGATACACAGAACAACGCGCTCGTCAACGCCGCGGCCGATCCGAACAGGCTGGCCACTCAGAACGTGGAGTTCCAGGTCGTCGATCTGGGCAAGGGCCGCGTGGCTCTGAAGGCTGCCAACGGCCGGTTCGTATCCGCCGACGGCGATAAGGTCTCATTGAAGGACCTCGCTGGAAAGACCCCTGGCGACGCGGAATCCTTCCAATGGATCAACCTCATGCGTGGCGACACCATGCTCATGTCCCTCACGAATCATCGTTATCTGGCAACCTCGTCCGACTCTCCTGGTCTGGTGACCGTTTCCGCCACCGGACCTCGACCGGACCGAAGGGGCGGCGCATGTTTCAAATGGAAGGCGGTCGAATAAGACGCGGTCGTCACCGGTTTCTATGTCGCTGATGCTGATCATATGGCTCTTCTGGAAAGGTATACACAATGAGCTTGGGAATGAAACGGTTCTACAGTTGCGTCACTGTCATGCTGGCTGCTGCGGGCGCAGCGTTTGCCTCGGAGGCGAACAGCGACTGGAAGGACGAGGCCAACGCACGAATTGTGCGTCTCCACCAACGCGAGGTGCGAGTGCGCGTGGTAAATGAGCAGGGTGATCCGGCCGCAAGCGTGTCGGTGGGCATCCGTCAGGTCCGCCAGGCGTTCCCATTCGGATCTGCCATGACTCGGGCCCTGCTGCGCAACGAACGCTACGCCGATTTCTTCAAGGCCCATTTCAACTGGGCGGTGTTCGGAAACGAGTCGAAGTGGTATTCCAACGAACGCGTCCAGGGCCGGGACGACTACCGCGATGCCGATGCCATGCTGGCCTGGTGCGAGACCAACAGGATCCCGGTGCGCGGTCACTGCATCTTCTGGGAACCGGAGAGATGGCAGCCGAGATGGGTCAGGGCTCTCTCGGGCGACCAGTTGCGCCAGGCCGTCGAGCACCGTCTCGCCGGCGCCGTGACACATTTTCGCGGCCGGTTTGTCCATTGGGACGTGGACAACGAAATGCTTCACGGGACGTTCTTCAAGGATGGTTTGGGCGAAGCGATCTGGCCCTGGATGTTCAAACGGACCCATGAGTTGGACCCTGAGGTGAAGCTCTTCGTGAACGAATTCAATATCCTCTCTGTGGATCAGGCGTTCCACGAGGTGCAAACGGATGAGTACGTTGTCAGCGTTCGTCGCTTGCTTGACCAGGGAGCACCAATTCATGGCGTCGGAATTCAGGGGCATCTCTGGCATGAAGACATCCTGGCTAATCCGGGCGTCCTGAAAGAGCGGTTGGACAAGATTGCCGCCCTGGAGCTGCCAATCTGGATCACTGAGTTCGACGTGGCCGACGACGATGAGACAAGATGTGCCGACAAACTGGAGTTGGTCTATCGTACCGCCTACAGCCACCCGGCGGTCAAAGGGATCATGATGTGGGTCTTCTGGGCGGGGGATTCCTGGCGCGGTCCCAACGCGGGCCTGGCGCATCGGGATTGGACGCTCAACGAGGCGGGCAAGCGGTACGAAGCCTTGATGGACGAATGGTCCACCGAAACATCCGGTACGACCGATGCTGACGGCCTCTTGTCGTTCCGCGGTTTCCATGGTGACTACGAGGCAACGGTAACCAGAACCGACGGCCGGGAAGCAAACGTATCCCTCTCGGTCGAAAGGGGCCAACAACCGCAAGAGGTGAGTATCAAGCTACACAATACATCTAAGGCTTCTAAGCCTTAAGCATGTGGATTGTGAGATTGTTTGGCAAGTCGATGCTGCGGCGTCATGAGATCGCACGACAGAACAGAACGTTCCTTTCGCAGGGAGTTGCCATGAGCCGCACCTTGCTCACCACTCTGTGTGTCTTCGCCACCCTGGTCGCCTCGTCCGCCCGCGCGGCGGACCTGGAGATCGGCAAAGCAGCACGCTATTGCAACCCTCTGCCGATGGTCACCGCGCCGGGCGGTAATGCCGCCGGCGATGTTACTGTCATCCGCGAGCAGGGCAAGTACTACATGTACTGCACGGGCGGCGGCGCATGGATCTCGGACGACTTGCTCAACTGGTCCTTCCAGCGCGTCGCCAATGTCCCTGTCGCACCGCACGTCGTCAAATACAACGGCAGCTTCTACATGTGCGGCAACAGCGGCCCGCTCCTCAAAGCTGACAACCCGCTGGGGCCCTTTACGAGCATCGGACCGTGGAAGAACACGCCCGACGTTGCCGGGGGATGGAGGGGCCCCTTCGACATGGACATCTACATCGACGACGACAACAAGCCGTATCTCTATTACCCCGGCCGGGGGATTGACGGTATCTTCGTCGTGCCGCTCGACCCCAACGACCTCACGAGATTCGCCGGCCCGACCAGGCATCTCTTCGCCTTCAACAAAGACCACGTCTGGGAGCGCTACGGCGAGATGAATGAGTACCCCGATGTTGCGTGGATCGAAGGCCCGTGGATGCAGAAATGCAACGGCATATACTATCTGCAATACTCGGCCTCCGGGACCCAGTGGAAAACCTACGCCTCGGGATACTACACCGCGAAGTCGCCGCTGGGCCCGTTCACCTATGCTTCCAACAACCCGTTGCTCCGCAGAACCGACGGCCTCGTCACCGGTACCGCGCATGGCAGCATCGTTGAAGGACCCGATAAGAATCTGTGGCAGTTCTACACCATCGTTCTCTCGAACCCGCCCGGCGGACGGCGCATCGGAATGGATCGTATTACCTTCGACAAGGACGGCAACATGGCGGTGAAGGTCACCGATACGCCGCAATGGGCCCCAAACGCCGTCAGTGACCCCACCAAAGGCGACAGCGGGTCGATCCCGGTGACTGTCAACAAGCTCCACGCGATGAACGCGCTTTCGCGATTCTCCTCGCAGCAGCCGGGACGCGACGCCGCCTATGCCGTGGACAACTCCAGTGGCACCTGGTGGGAACCCGCCACGACCGATGCACAGCCGACTCTGACAATCGAGCTTTCCCCCGCAACACGCTTTGATGCGGTGCAGTTGTTCACGATTGACTCCGTCCGCCTGATGTTCAATGGCGGGCGTGGTTTTGGCTTTGGCGGTAGGCGCGGCCGCACGCCGGCCGCAGAGAGCGTACCTGCAACGGCCGCAGCACCAGAAATGCCTGCGAGCAACGCGTATCAATATAAGATCGAAGTGTCAATGGATGGGCAGATGTACACCATGGCCCTCGACCAGACAAGGAACGCCATCTCGCGAAATACGATCTTCGAAGAAATTCGCCCGGTGAAGTGCCGCTTTGTTCGACTGACCATGACGAACTGGCCTCGGGCCACGCCCCTGGGGATTATCGAGTTCACCACCTTTGGCAAACCAGCAGGGTCTTTGCCCGTGGCGCAGCCGATTCCCGGTGAGTTCCCGGTGAAACAATGACAAAGACACGATTAGGGAGACCGACGATGAACCCGATCCATCATGCCCAGTCATTCCTCTTTGTCAGACCTGTCATGCTTCTAATGGGGTCTGTCGCTATCTGCGCTTCGCCCGCGTTCGCCCTGGACGGCCAGGTCCAGATTCATGACCCCTCCACCATCATGCAGTGCAGCGGCAAGTTCTACACCTACGGCACCGGCGGTTCCAGCCTGGTCTCCGACGACGGCTGGACCTGGCGTCGCGGGGTCACGCCCGCGCGTCGCGGCATGGCCCCCGACATCATTCACCTCGGCGACCGCTACTACCTGTATGTTGCCGCGAACATCGGGGGACAGCCCAAAGCCGCCATCAACATGATATCGAGCAAGACTCTCGACCTGAATTCCCCCGACTACAAATGGGAAGAAGGCGGAATCATCGCCTCGTCCGATGGGGTCGAGTTCTGCAATGCCATCGATCCGGGGGTCTTTCTGGATCCCACCGACGGGAAGCTGTGGCTGGTCTACGGTTCCTATTTCGGCTATATCCGGCTGGTCCAACTCGACCCTCAGACCGGCAAGCGCCTCGACCCGAACGACAAGCCCGTGGACATCGCGATCAATTGCGAAGCGTCGATCATAATCTGTCGCGACGGCTGGTATTACCTGTTGGCCACCCACGGCAGTTGCTGTCGGGGCGCCGACTCCGGCTACAATATCCGCGTGGGTCGCGCCAGGACAGTGACCGGTCCTTTCCTCGACCACATGGACGTTGATATGCTCCAAGGCGGCGGCAAGCTCGTCGTCGGCTCCGGCGGTCGCGTCATCGGCCCAGGCCACTTCGGCCTGCTGGATCTGGGCGATGGTGTGCAGAAATTCTCCTGCCATTATGAAGCCGACCTCGACAGGGGCGGCGCCAGCGTGCTCGACATTCGTCCGGTGCTATGGAAAGACGGCTGGCCCATCGCCGGCGAGAACTTCAAGGAAGGCACGTATGAAATCGAATCCGTCCGTACCGGCACGGCACTCGAGCTGGCCGTGGAGGGTGTGCCGGTCGGCGGCCGACGCAGCAGGGGCACCCGCGGTGCGGCGCCTGGAGGAGGAACGCCCGGCGAACGTGGCGGGGGAGGCGGACGAGGAATGTTCGGCAGCCAGGGCGGCGTGATTCCGCCGCAGGATGTCGCGCAGGTCTCGACAAACTGGCCTGCCGGCAATATCGACATTCGCATGTCCAATTACATGTGCCAGGCCCAGCAGAAGTGGACCGTGACGCCCGTCGCCAACACCGGCGGTTACCCCGGCTCACCGTATTTCAAGATCACCATCGCCGGCACCGATCGCACGCTGGCCGTGGGCGAGGACGGCGAACTGGTCGCCCTCCCCGCCTTTACCGGCGGGCACGAACAGCTCTGGCGTCTCGACCAGCTCACCGACGGCACCTGGCGCGTCATGCCCAAATTCGCCTCGACTGCCAGGGAATCGTTGGTTCTTTCTGCCATCGGCAGCAGTTTCGCGACGCTTGCCAAGTTCGATCCCGCCAGCGACAAACAGCGCTGGTTCTTCAAAACGCCCTGACGGGAAATCGAAGATCGGAGATCAACAATCAGGAATCAAGAATCCAGCAAAGGGCCTCCCATGATTATGCTCCGCAACATCCGCAGGCCAGTACTCGTTGTCCTGGCCGGCTCGCCGTTCTTGGCCATGGCCGCCGCAGCCGGCTGCGCTGCTCGCAGCCCCGTGTCCTCTCCAACGCGTTCCGTCTCTGCCGGGAAAGCACCCAGCGCCGACGGCTTCATGCAGCGTTGGCTCATCCTCGAGCCGATCCGTGTCAACGGGCAGCTCACCGATAGCGCCGTCCAGGCGGCTGTCAAGACTGTGTATTTTCCCAACCAATTCACCGTGATTCCGCACGACCGCGACAGGGTGACGGTCGGCGGCACGGAACTCACATGGTATGCCGTCGACACGAATGAATACAACGTCAACCTCTATTACTTCGCCTATGGTCTCGGTAAGCGGACGTCAAACGTTTTGTTTTGGGCCGTCACGATCGTCAACTGCCCGCAGGAAATGCCCGCGGTGCGCCTCGCCATCGGTTCCAACGCAGCCTCCGTCTGGTGGGTCAACGGCAAGGAAGTCATCGGCATCTACGGCGACCGTCAGACCGTCATCGACGACGGCGTCTCAAAGCGTCTGGCGCTCAAGAAGGGGCCAAACGTCGTGCGCTGTGCGATCATCAATGGCGGCGGAGCCACCGACTTCTGCGCGCGGTTTCTCGACGGGGATGACAAACCGCTGAAGGGCTTCACTGTGAACGTGGGTGACGCCGGAAAGTGAGATAACCCTCGAATGGTATCCTCCGATCCTGCAAACTCGTTTTCATGAAAGGCCAACCGATGAACAAATCCACTTTTACCCGTCTTGCTGTCTTGATGTTGCTGGCTGGTAGCGCCTCTGTAGTCCTCGCGGCCGAGACAGCCAGCCAGACGCAGCCCGCTGCGCCGGCAACGGCGCCTGCCGCCACTGGCAAGCTGCCCTTCGCCACGCCGCTCCAGTGGAAATCCACAGGTGTGCTGATCAAACCGGCCTCCGATGCAACGCACGACCTCGTGTCCGTCAAAGACCCGACTGTCGTGCGTTACGACAACAAGTGGCACATCTATGCGACCACCGCCAATTCTCGGGGCAACTGGAGCATGGTCTATCTTAGTTTTGCGGATTGGGCCGAGGCCGCCAATGCCAAGCCCTTCTACATTGACAACAATGCGAACCTGCGCGGCTATCACTGCGCCCCACAAGTCTTCTACTTCCGCCCGCACCAGAAGTGGTACCTGATTTACCAATCCCAGCACCCGCAGTATTCAACCACTGATGACCTCTCCAAGCCGGAAACCTGGACCAAGCCGGAGAACTTCTTTGACACCAAGCCGGCCAGCGCCCCGCGGCTCTGGATCGACTACTGGATGATCTGCGACGACACGCAT
>JABAOC010030891.1_pt1 | contig 15278 bp, 15 predicted proteins | sample 7062161 | NCBI WGS metagenome assembly JABAOC01 (sample SAMN14538625, study PRJNA623070) | marine sediment metagenome | biome: marine biome [ENVO:00000428]; feature: marine pelagic biome [ENVO:01000023]; material: deep marine sediment [ENVO:00002113] | place: India: Gulf of Khambhat ... | reverse complement strand
AGCCCCCTACGCAGGACCGCAACGACCTTATCCTGAAAGTAAAGACATATAGTCGGTAAGGAAAACTGTGTCAGGTGGCTAGTTTGAGACAGCTGCTTAGCGACTTCGACCTGTCCAAAGGGGAGGTCTTGGAAATCCTAGGCCTCTCCGAGGAGGTGAAGGGGAGGCCGGGGGACTACGGGGAGGCGATGAAGGGGAAGAGCCTGATAATGCTCTTCGAGCTCCCTTCGCTGAGGACGAGGGTCTCCTTCGAGGCAGGGATGAGCCAGCTCGGGGGCCACGCGATATTCTACGGGATAGAGGGAGGCGGCTTCACAAGGAGCGAGACCCTCGAGGACGGCATCAGGAACCTGAGCAGGTACGTGGACTTCATAATGGCAAGGGTCCTCAAGCAGGAGGACATAGAGCGGATCGGCGCAGCCGCCACGATCCCCGTGATAAACGGGATGACGGAGGTCTACCACCCCTGCCAGAACCTCGCAGACCTCCTCACCATCAAGGAGAAGAAGGGGAGGCTGGAGGGCTTGAAGATCGCGTACGTGGGGGACGGGGGATGCAACACAGCCAACTCCACGATGATAGGGTGCTCCTCCGTGGGAATGGAGGTGACCGTCGCCTGCCCAGACTACCCCAAGTACAGCCCGAGCCCCGAGATCCTCTCGAAGATCGGGGAGCACTCCGGCGGCGAGGTAGCCGTCTCCCACGACCCTGAGAAGGGCGTGGCCGGGGCCGACGTCATCTACACGGACGTTTGGGTCAGCGCCGGGATGGAGGAGGAGAAGCGGCAGAGGATGGAGGCCTTCCCGCCCTTCCAGGTGAACTCGAAGCTGGTCTCCAGGGCGAAGCCCGACTGCATTGTGATGCACTGCCTCCCCGCCCACAGGGGGCTGGAGATCACCAGCGATGTGATCGACTCGCCCCAGTCGGTAGTCTTCGACCAGGCGGAGAACAGGATGCACGCCCAGAAGGGCCTACTCCTCTGGCTCATGGAGCATTGATTTTACCTTTTTAAACTCCTCCGTTTTAGAAAACGTTGGCTCTTTTTCTTCTTTATGTTCTTGGAAAGTTTAGCGGATCAAGTTTTTTCATGGATTAATGGGGATGTGTCGGAGGGGTTCAGGGGACTCGGACTTTCAGCTCCTTCCCCAGCTCCCTTATCTTGTTCCAGGTCTCGTCCTCTATGTAGATGCCCTCCCGGAGCCTCTTCTCCCTCATCCTCCTCTCGGGCTCTCCGGGTATCATTATCTCTTCGTAGCCCGGCGCCGTTGGGGAGTTCCTGACCTTTCCGAAGAGGTCGTCCACCCTCCCCTTGAATTCGTCTATGTCCGTCAGCTTCCCCACGTTTATTGCCATCATGAAGACCCCGTTCCCCCCGTAGAAGGGGCGGGACCTGTACTCCTCGCTGTTGGAGCAGCCGGCCCCGCTTAGGGCCCCCGTCAGGACCTCCACCAGGAGGGAGAGGCCGAACCCCTTGTAGCCAACGACGCCTCCCAGGGTGCGGAGGACGCCGTCTTTGTTGTACCAGCTGGGGTCCGTTGTGGGGTTGCCTTCGGGGTCCATGAAAACCCCCTCTGGGAGCTCCTCCCCCCTCGCAAGGTAGACCATGATCCTCCCCCTCGCCCAGACTGAGGTTGCCATGTCGAGAACCATGGGCTGCTCTCTCCCGGCGGGTATGGCGAAGCACAGGGGGTTTGTGCCCAGCTGCTTCGTCTTCCCCCCGTAGGGCGCGACGTAGCTGGCGGAGTTGACGCTCATCATGCCTATCATGTCCTCCTCAAGGGCCATCTCGGCGTAGGTGTTGAGGCGGCCGACGTGCTGGCAGTGGTGGACGGTGACCAGGCCGACAACGTTCTCCCTCGCCTTCTCCATGCAGATCCTCATAGCCTGCTTGGCGACGACCTGGCCGAAGTTCCATCCTCCGTCGATGACGGCTGTGTTTGGGGTCTCACTCACTATACTTATCCCCGTCCCCGGCTTCACCGCCCCCATCTTTATGCCCCTGGCGTAGATGGGGAGCCTGATCATCCCGTGGCTGTCGAAACCCGTCAGATTGGCCTCGACAAGCAGGTTGGAAACGAGTTCCGCTTCTTCCTCGGGGGCGCCTAGGGCCTTGAATATCCCCGCGCCCACGGTCCTGAGCTGTTCCGCACTAAACACAGGCATTTAGCATCGCTCCTATTCCTACTACGCACCCGGTTTATCAGCCTTCTTGCCCTGAAAAGCAAACGGCCCGTCAAATCCCTGAAGACTTCCATTCTAAGAGTCGGGCTTACAGGCCGAAACGTCGAGAATGGCCATCGCCCTGAATCGTCACGCCTTGGAAGCCCCGGATCGACCGAAGGAGTGCTAAACGATTTATTACCCTCCTCGGTTTAATAGGGGGAAGGTGAGACCCTTTGGCTGAGAGGTTCTTGGGGAAGCGTCTGAGGGGGATGGGCAGGGAGCCCCACGAGGAGGTTGTGGCGATGGCGGGGAAGATGGAGGGGGTTGTGAGGCTCCAGGGAGGGGACCCCGACTTCGACACCCCGAGGCACATCAAGGAGGCTCTTGTGAAGGCCCTCAAAGAGGGTTGGACACACTACCCCCCGAACCAGGGTGTGCCGGCTCTCAGGGAGGCCATAGCCGAGTACCACGGCAAATACGGGGTGGATTGGGACCCCTCAGAGGTCGTGGTGACCTCGGGGAGCGGCCAGTCCCTTTACGCAGCCGCTGCGGGCACCCTGGACCCGGGAGACGAGGTCATCTTACCAGAGCCCTACTACATGGCCTACTCGCCCCTGATCCGGTACCTGGGTGCGAGGGGGGTGGGAGTGCCCCTGCTGGAGGAAGAGGGGTACCGCCTAGACACAGAGGCGTTGAAGGAGGGGGTCACCCCCGAGACGAAGATGATCCTCCTCTGCAACCCTAACAACCCAACGGGGACCGTCTACACGGAGGAAGAACTCGGCGGGATCGCCGACCTGGCAGAGGACAGAGACCTCCTGGTCGTCTCCGACGAGGTCTACAACGAGCTTGTCTGGGACGGGCTAGGGCACCGCAGCATAGCCGCCCTCCCAGGGATGAGGGAGAGGACCATCGTGAGCCTCAGCTTCTCGAAGACCTTCGCCATGACGGGCTGGAGGCTCGGGTGCCTTATCGCTGACAGACCCATCTCCTCAAAGATATCCCAGATGCCAATAGGGTACAGAACTAATACCTTCGTCCAGCTCGCCGGCCTGGAGGCCCTCAAGGGGCCTTGGGAGCCTGTCGAAGAGATGGCCAGGGAGTTCGACCGGAGGAGGAGGTTCCTCGTTCCCAGGCTCAACGAGATAGAGGGGGTGAGGTGCCATATGCCCGAGGGCTCCATATTCACTTTCCCGAGCATAAGGGGCCTGGGGGTGAGGTCCATAGAGTTCTGCGAGAGGCTCCTGAGGGAGAGCAGGATCCTTCTCCGCCCTGGCGTGGCCTTCGGGGAGACCGGAGAGTACCACGTAAGGATACCCCTGATAAAACCCATAGAGGTCTTGGAGGAGGTCGCCTCCGCCATAGAGTCCCAGGCCTAAGAGTTTGACCCCTAGCCTCCAGTCTGGGAAAAGGCGTCGGACGGGGCCCCGTCTCCGAACATTTCAACGTGTGTTAAAAACGGGGTTCTATATTTTCCATCTCCTCTCGAAATCTCGGGGCGTGATCTCCTTCTCTATGAGGGCCAGGGTATCGTCCCTCAGTTCTAGTATCTGTTCTATCGTCATGTTCTTAATCCTCTCATCACCAAGCTTCTTCTCGATGAGGTGGAGCAGGTCTAAGACGTAGACCACCTTCCTTCCTTCGTCCTTCATGTATTCGCCTCCAATTTCCCGTTTTGGGTTTGAGTCACCTCTGTAGGTCGACGTACTTATCGATTATCTTCGCCGCCCTGAAGGGGTTGAAGAAGTTGCAGACGCACTGCTTGCCCAGCTCCAGCGCTGCCTCCTCGGCGGTCATCGCCCCCTTCCTGACCCTGTCTATCAGGTGGCGGACGAGATGTTGGCTTATAAGGCTGTGGCCACACATGGTGGTTATCTCCAGTATCCTGTCTTCCGGTAGCAACTCAGTCCTGCCGATGGTCTCCATAGACATGTTGACCGTGTGGGGCCCCGTCTCCACCCTCTCGCAGATGCCGAACACGTTGTTGAAGATGCCGCTCACCACGACAGAGAAGCCCAGATCCGCCTCTGCCAGGTCCCTTATGACTCCCTCGACGTCTTTTTCGCTCGTGTAGACCCCCGTGACATATTGCGGCGGATCAGGGTCTTCGAGCAGCTCCTTCAGGCTCAGGGCCTCGTCCCAGTTTTTCATGTATCGAAGCGGTGCTCCCGTGCGCCTCTTTATCAAGCCCACGGGGTTGTGCTTCGATAGTATCTCCAGGGCTTTCATCGCTTTTTCCGGTTCGTCCTTGACGTTTCTCACTAGGATCACGTAGTCCTCTTCCAGGGACTCCCTGCTCCCTCTCCTGTGGTTGCTGTGGGTCATGGGATCAGGGGCCTCCCGAGGCCGACGTTGGTCTTGCCATTGATCCTCACCCTGATGCCCGCCTCCTCAAGGGCGGGCTTGACAGGGATGGCTCCTTCCACGCACTTGCATATGACGTCGACGGTGATCACCGTGTCCACCTTCCTGGCGACTTCCTTCAAGGCCCCGAGCACCTCTACGGCCCTACCCTGCTCCACCTTAGTCTCGACTATGGCTGAGAGGGCCCTCTCGCCCATCAGCTCCCTATACCTTATCCTCCCAGTCTCCGGGTCGAGCAGGACCGTCACTGGGTTCTCCGGTTCCAGCTCGCAGCCCGCTTCCTTCATGGCCATGGTGACCCTCTCCAGGTCCCTGAAGGAGAAACATACGCCTGGTCTCCCGAGCTCCGCAGCTATCCCCACCTCCCCCTCCCGATACCTTCCCGTGACGTCGTTCGTCTTCATCTCCGAAGTGCCCCTCCCTCCGCCTGAGGATGTGCTCCTGTAACCGTGTATCCCCGCCTTCTCCAGGGCTCCGTATCCGATGAGGACGGCGCTGAAAGCCTGCCTGATGGATCTGGGCCACGTCAGCTCGGGCCAGTAGATGGCCTCGGTCTTGCAGACACCGGCCCTCAGGCAGACCCCGCACTCGACGCACTCCTCTTGGTCGATGGAAGCCGTCCTTGAGCCCTCGATCTCATCCTTCTTGATCGCCTGCACAGGGCAGTAGGGCACGCAGGAAAAGCATCCGACGCATCTCTCCTGGTCGATTTTCAAGCCACTTCACCCGATTTCTAGGCTCCCGTCGGAAAAGAGAGGCTTAGAAGGCCGTTTAGAGCCTCCCCAAGTAGTCCTTGGCCTCGGGCCAGAGCCTCTCCCTGTGGGCGGTTAGGTAAGCCTTGAGTTCCTTGTTCAGCTCCTCTGCTTTCCTGTTCGCCCTTGCGATGGGAGTCTTCTCTATCTCCTCGGGGCTCCTGTGGCTGGGCCACTCCTCGGCGTTCGCCATCCTGTAGCCTGAGACGGCTCCGATGGCCACGACCTCTCTCAGGGAGCGGATGTCTATCTTGTCCACGGTGTCGTAGCAGGTGTGCCAGACAGTGGATAAGCCTCCCAGCGTGCCTGGGTGGTCGAAGCGCCGGCTCTCACGTATGCAGCCCGTCGGGATTCCCAGCTCGAAGAAGGCCGTCGAGTCCCCCGGGCCTTTCTGCTGCCTCATGGGCATTTCTATTTTGAGGTCGGCCCTCAGCCTCTCGAAGAAGGGCTCCAGCTCGGGCCAGTGGTCTATGGTGAGCACTTGAGTGGAGCCCCCCGCGCAGCTGTCGAACTGATAGGTGAACCGCATTCTTTCCATTTCCTCGGCGTGCCTCTTCGCGTAGGCCTTGGAGCCCCAGCAGCCGAACTCCTCTGCCGAGAAAAGGACTATCCTCACGTCCCTGTCCAGGCTATCCCTGAACTTGTTTAGGACCCGCCCTATCTCCAGAGAGGCCATTGATGGGGCCCCGCAGTCGAAGGCGGCCTGGGCCACCTCGTGTCCGTCGTAGTGGCCCCCGAACATCACGAACTCGTCGGACCCCCCGTTGCCGGGTATCTCGCCGCATACGTTCCATGACTCCCTCTCGGAGTGCCTGCACTCGGTCTCTATCCTGACCCTGACGCCGCCTTTCCTTTCTATGAAGCGGTTCAGCATGCACCCGTCTTCGTATTTTATGCCGACCGTGGGGAGGACGGTGGGGGTCACCCCCGTGGTGGGGCCCATCATTGGGAAGGGGCGCATCCACACCACGCCCACCGCCCCCGCCATGATGCTCTTGGGGATCGGCCCCCGATCCGTCGTCAAGACGATTTTGCCCTCAAGCCCGTCCAGATTTTCCTCCAGGTTCTCNNACGACTTCCCCCTCGGCCTCGCCGGTCACGCTCATGGGGCCGACGACGCATGGGACCCCCCTTTTCACGGGATCGACGATCTCCAGTCTGCCTCCTACCACCTCGCAGCCTGGGAATTTGAAGGGCTCTAGGTGGGGGTCGGAGAACCCATACTCCTCGTACTTGCCGAGTATGAACTCTGCAGCAGCCCTGTTCTCGGGAGACCCGGCGAGCCTCCCCCCGAACTCGTCGCACAGGACCACAAGGTTATCCATGGCCTCGGAGCTGGAGTAGACCTCGCCCAGGATTTTCCTCTCAACCTCCGTCAAGTTACCCGACATATCGATCGCAGTAAGGTGCATGGGTGGATATAAAAAACGATTCAGACCAAAAATGAAACCACCATAACCTTCTATTTTGTTTAATCCAATCGGAGTGTGGTAAGGTCCGACTACAACCACAGTAGTTATTTTACACTCGGTTCGATGCGACATTCCCCCCTTTGTAGGAAGGGGATCAAGCTGTCCCACACATCGACGGGGATCGAACACCATGAATTTGATGCCTATTTCGGGGCCCTTTATCGGGCCTGTCCCGTTTGACAGATGTACCGTAGGCGATGATCTCTACGCCTTACTCCAACGTTGCCTCCTCGATTGGGAATCGGAGAAAACCGTCGCTAAGTACAGTTTTTTTACTCCTTTTATTTATTCCGGGAAAACAGGGACCTCCATCCCCCTTTCATATGGTCGGCTTTGAGCCTGAGGCAGTAGCCCTGGCACCCCCTCGCCTTGAATATCTCGCATTCCTCGCACTGGGGCAGGACCGCGTCGCGATACTTCCGGGTCTCCCTGAGGAAGCCCTCCAGCATCTCCCGGGCGCTCATGCTGCCAACGCTGTAGAAGGGGGCCTTCCCCATCATAGATACGCAGGTGCAGACCGTGAGGTCCGGCATCACCTCAAGGTCGGGCGGGCAGACAGCCTTCAGGCCCTCGGTGAAGAGTATGAGGTACCTCCACTCGCTCGTCGTGAAGACACAGGGAGGGAGGACGCACTCAAGCCCTGGCTTCACCCCCTCAGAGACGGCGTCCCTCACGAAGCTCATTATCGTCGGCTTGATCCTGGGGAGCTCTTCGAAGGGGACGTGCGTGTTGGTCACTCCTGCTGAGGGGTGGGAGGGGGCGTACCTGATGTGGGAGCACCTGTACCTCTTCGCGAGGTCTATTATGTACCTGTAGTCGATTCCTGGCTCGTAGAAGTTTATGGCGAGCTGCAGGGACAGGCTTCTCACGTCGAAGGGCTCCTCGGCTATGAGCCTGTCCTCCCCCTTCCACATGAGCAGCTCAAGGTTCCTGTTCAATGTCTCCCACTCCTCCCCCGTGTAGGTGCCAGGCGGGTTGACGTTCACGAGCCAGTTAGCCTCGACCTCCTCCGACACCCTCTCGAAAAGCCCAGTATCCGCGAGACCGTTGGTTAGGATCGTCCTTACCGTGATGCCTGAGCCCCTCAGCCGCCTCACGACCTCGACTACCTCGGGGTGGAGCATTGGCTCTCCCCCCATCAGCTGGACGAAGGCTATGTTGGAGCCCTTCAGCCAGTCGATGACCCTGTCCAGGTCCGAGAAGCTCATGTTCAAGGCCTTCCCCGGGTCGTCGCTGGTCCACTCCTTCAGGCAGCAGTAGTGGCATCTTCCGTTGCAGAAGTTGGTGATGTAAAGGTTGGCCCCCCCGTGGTATATCAGCCTGAAGTCTTGCCTTTGCTGAGCCATTTGCATCGTCTAAGAATGAACCCACGCCATATATGCTTAAGCAATGGCCTTCCCCTTCAGGGCAGCCATAGACGTTTCTGGGGCAAGGACAGACTTTAAACAAAATTTAAAGAAAAGGGTGGTTAGGCCCTTGACTTGAACTTGTCGTAGCCTATCAAGAAGGCAAGCACCAGTATCGTTAAGACTATGCTGTAGTAGAGGTTCTCCGGCAGGACCAAGAAGTCGATCCTTCCTATGAGCACGTTTATCCTGAAGGTCATCACCGAGCCGAAGATGGCACCGAATGCGGCCATGAGGAAGTATCTTCCGATCGTCGATAGTTGCTGGGCCGGCCCTACCCTGAACCTCTCCGTGAACAGGAAGTAGGTCAGGGAGGTGATGGTGCCGATTATTATGAGCAGGTTGGAGAGTATCGACATCGCGTCCCCGCTTGTCACGGGCAGGAAGGTCGCTGTTAACTGCTTCACGATCTGGGCGCCTATGGCTCCGTTGATGGCTAGCCCCGTTCCGGTACCGATAACTACGGCCATTGGATAGCGGTAGACCCACCTGTACTCCTTGAAGAACCTAGCGAAGAGCGCTAGTCCCAGTATTATGGATAGGAAGTAGTAGGGTTTCCCCGACACGGATGGGGCCCAGGCGCTCTTCCTGAGGAAATCGATCATCTGCACCGCCGTCCAGCCCGCCGATGAACCTATGAGTAGATACGAACCGATCTCGTATAGGGGGTTGTCCCCGTAAGCGAGTGTCAATATGAACAGCGTGAAGGCCACGGGGATGATTATTGTCAGGATCTCGACTAGGCTCACTTTCCCTTACCTCCCTGTCTCTGGATGAGGAAGACTACGTTGCTGAAAACCAGGAGTATTGTTATCGCGAGGGCTGAAAGTGAACCTGGTTCCGAAGACTTGATCGCGTCGCCTATGTATCCGGATATGTACTCTATCTGGGCGCTCCCCTCGACGCCGAAGGAAGCCCCGACCAGTTGCTTTGATTGCAGGTACGGCATTATCCCTGGTTTGTTTATCGAGACGGCGATTATGAGGATGGGTATCCCCGTCTTCTCCTGCCACTGTCTCAGCGCGTAAAGGTAGATCCCTCTCGACCCGTCGTTCCAAACCAGCAGGTCGAAATCCCTGCCTGTGTTGATGTCGGCCATCATCGGAAGGGTGTTCAGCGGTTTGCCGTAGGCGTCCTCTGAAACGAATCCCTTCAGGTCTGCGACCAAAGCGGCTATAGTCGCCTCGGCGTCGGCTAGGTAGCCCAGGTTGACGTAGTCGACTCCGTACTCGGGTTGTTTATCTGCCGGTAGTTTGCTCTTGACCCACAGCATCATCTCTTCGTGGAGGGGTGGCGCGTCGTCCCTCAGGGTGAAGAACAAAATCTTGCAGTCTTTCTCAAAGAGCTTCAGCATGGTTATCTGGTGTGAGGATCTGGTTTGAGGAATCGTGGAGGGGTCGCTCGCTAGCTGAATTGCTACGACGCTGCCCTCTTCGATGTTCGATACGAAGTCCCAATAGGCCTTAGTCTCCCCGCTTATGGGGATCGGAATACCCAGAGGCCTGACATAGGGTATCAAGAGGAAGATGACCAATATAGTGTATATGATCCTGGGGTCAATCTCACGTATCTTCTCTAAGGTTGTTTTTTCGCCCATGTTAGTCGGCCCCCATCCAGGACCTCTCCCATCCCAGTATGATTCTGAGACCTAAGCCGATTATCCCTATGCCGATCCCTAGGACGACTCCCCTGATCCCGGCCACGTTCAGAACGTTCTGTATGAAGCTCTGTATGTCGTTGAACACGGGTGAGACCACGGAAGCGATGGGCTGTACTCCGAAGAATACAAACAGCCCTGTCACCACCAGTATTGCGCTCTCCCAAGTTCTAGGTGTGAAAGCCCTGTATGCTGCGGAACAGACCCAGAATGCTAGGAGCGAGTACGTCGTAGCCGTAAGAGGACCGTAAATAGTGTCGTAGATCCATGTGAACTCGGCGCTGGAAGTGCCATAGGCTAGGCCTACCACCAGGAATAGAACCAGCACCGCTATGAGGGACGCGCTGTAAGGCCACATCGGCTTCCTCTTAGTCACGTTATCGAAGTGTGAGCGGACTATCCCGATGAGCCCCACGAAGAGGGTGAACCCTGCTATTATCGCACCGAAGTTCTTTACGTCTTTAGAAACCACATCCAGCCCAGGGACTTCCACGAAGTTGCTGATCACGACTATCATCGCTGATAGGAACGCAACCAAGATCGGCCCGTTTGTCTTGTACATCGCCATTTCATATCACCTCAGAACGAGAAGAGTTTCCCAAGGTCGATACCTACCTGCGTCACCAGAACTCCAAGTACAAGGATGACCAGCAGCAGAACCTTAAGTATGTCCTGACCTGCGATGGATCCCAGAGCCATCGGGTCCTTGCTCACATAGGCACCTAGAGAGTAGATCTCCTCCCCTATCAGAGCGTAGTCGCATCCCGCGACGAACCATGGGACCTGGGAAGTCGAGTCCGTCCCACCGACGGACATCGCCCCCACCCTGCTCGCCGTCTCCACGAGCATCAGGCCCGCGTGGTGGTAGCTCCCCAACATTATGGCAGCGCCCACGTTCTGCGTCATCAAGGTAGACATGACCCCCGCAGAGTAGGCGCGGGAGACGGACGAGAGGTAGATGACGTTGTTGGGGTTGTACAGCTCGGGTTTACCCTCGAGGAGGTACGATTGCCGCATCACCTCAGCCAGGACGTTGTAGGCCGTGTGCGAGCCAGTCGGCAGAAACAACTGCAGCTCCATCTGGGCGCATCTTCTAGCGACGTATGGAAGAGTGGCTATTGCCGCGAGAGAGCCGGCAGATCCAGAAGATTCGAGGGTCCCTGTGCCGTGGGTGAATAAGACCGTCTTCCCCATCTCGACGGCCCTACCAAGGGCCTCGTCTATGGCGTCGACGGCGGGCAACCTACGAAGGGAGGGGAGCTTTCCAGACATGCTCCGACGGATAGAGTAGTAGATGACCGCGAAGAATATGACCAGTACCACGAAGCTACTTATTTGCCCTTCTATTAAACCTACCATTTTTCTTTTTCTCCGTTTTTGCGTCCCCATACATACCTTAGTATATATGGTTCAAATACACGTCTTTACATACGTTTAAAAGATTTTACATTGTTAAATTACAAAATTTTTAATCTTTTTTCCTTTAAAATATAAAGGTAACTTCAAAATCCCGATCACATCCATGTTTAAGATTCAACATATAATATAAATTATTTATAGTGACTTTAGAATTACCTGTTGCATCGTTTTTTATGATTAATCAAATATAAATGTGTTCTATGATCGTTATTATATTGTATTTGTTTTTTCATGTATTTTTCATTTAAATGAATAAAAATAGAGGAAAATTATGATTTTTTCAGATTATTTAATGAACTCTCTTATAAGATTCGCCGCCCTGTCAGCGTTGAACCAGTTACAGGTGCACTGCTTGGCAAGCTCTATGGAAGCCTCCTCCGCTGTCATCCTGCCCCGTTCGACCCTTTGGATCAGGTGCCTCACCAGGCTGGCTGCGACGAAGTGGTGGCCGCACATGGTAGTGATCTCTAGGACCTTGGGCTCAGGAAGCAGGGGCATCTTCCCGAGGGTCTCTCCCGACATGTTCACGGTGTGCGCCTCTGTCCCAGCCTCATCGCACATGTCGTAGACCTCATCGAAGATTCCGCTTATGACGATGGAGAAGCCCAGGTCTGCATCCACAAGTTCTTTCACTACCCTCTGGACCGCTTCTCTGTTGTTGTAGACGGCGGAGCCCCCCCTCGGCCTATCGGCCCCTCTTATCTCTTCGAGCGTGGCCGACTCGTGCACTCCTCTATCGAACGGCCTTTTCCAGCCCCTCACGTACCTGAGGCGCTTGCTCTCCCCCTCTATCCCCGTGTTCGTCGTGCAGTTGACAGGATCGTGCCTGGTCAGTATCTCTAGGAACCTCTTGTGCCTTTCTATGTCACCTACCAGTTCCGTGCCGGGGGCTGCGAACACAACCCAGTCCCCCATCAGGGACTCCCTGCTCCCTCGCCTGTGGTTGCTGTGGGTCATGGGATCAGAGGCCTCCCGAGCCCTATGTTGGTCTTACCGTTTATCCTGACTTGGATTCCTGCTTCGTCCAGCATCTCCTTCAGGGGGGGCCTCCCGTTTCGACACTTGTTGATGATGTCGAGGCTGAAGACGGTGTCTATCTCCCCTGCCACCTCCTGGAGCCTCCTGTATATCTCGGGAGTCTCCTCCATGGGCGCCTTGCACTCTATTATGGCCGAGAGGGCCCTCTCGTCCCTGATCTCCTTGAACCCCTCTTTGATCTCCCCTGTCTCCATATCCAGCATGACGGAGACGGGGTTCTCGGGCTCGAATTCGACCCCCATCTCCGCAAGAGCTTTGGAGACCTTTTCCAGATCCCTGAAGCAGAAACCCACCCCGGGCCTCCCCATCTCGCAGGCGATCCCCACCTCTCCGTCCTTGAACCTGCCCGTCCTGTCGTTCGTCTTCATCTCGGCGGTCCCCCGGCTGCCGAACCCCACACGGTTGTCCCTGACGAACTCGAAGGACATCCTGGGGAGGGGCAACTTGTGCTCCAGCCTTGCGTAGAGGCGCCGCCGGTCAGGGCCGTAGCGCTTTCCAGGGAGGAAGTAGGAAAATCCCCCTCCGCTGAAGGCCGCCCTGATGGACCTAGGCCAGGGGGTCTCCGGCAGGTAAATCGCTCCTGTGTTGCATGCTCCCGACCTTATGCAGACGCCGCAATCGACACAGAGATGTTGGTCTATCTGTACCTCTTCGTCATCGACCTCGATCGCGTCGACGGGGCAGTAGGGAACACAGCTCCTGCATTTTATGCAGATGTCCTGATCTATCTTAATCTAAATCACCCCCATTGAACTCAACATATATCCACAATCATTAGATAAATGATGTTGCTATGAATTTTTCATTCCAATTTTATAAATTTTAATATATGCACTCGTTATAAGTTTAAAATATATCGCAATATAAATGTTGATTATATTAGGGTAAAGAAGTCAACTTTTCAAAGTACTTAGGATACCATACCTTAAATATCATTCATCGAGTTCACTAGTCTTATTGAAGGGACATGTTTGAAGACGTCTTCAAGAAATTGGAGGGCGAGGTCTCTGGAGAGAACGCAAAGTCCTACAACGTCGACATCGCGCAGTTCCACAGGGTGCAGGCGAGCCCGGGGTCCCGAGCCGCAGCGGACTACTGCGTGGGGGCCTTCAAGGCTAACGGCGTCACCAACGCCTCAAGGATCGACTACCCCGCGACCGACCTTGCGAAATACGGTTGTTTCAAGGTCTTCCAGGAGTGGTCCATAGAGGAGGCGGAGCTGAGCATATCCTCGCCTCCATGGGCGAGGAAGAGGATAAACAGGTTCATCGACTGCCCTATGTTCGTGATAGAGCGTTGCCCCCCTACGCCACCTGAGGGGGTCGATGCCGAGGTCGTAGTGCTCGACGACGGCACCGACCCTGAGGACTACGAGGGGAAGGACGTGGAGGGTAAGTTCGTCCTCTCGAACGCGGGCCCCTACCTGGAATCTGACATTGAGAGGGTCAGGGAGCTGGCGGTGGAGAGGTTCGGGGCCATAGGGATAATCTCAGACATGTGGCCGGGGAGGGTGAACATGACTAAGAGACTGGGGTTCTACAACGCCCTGGTCCTCAACCGCTTCTGGTGGATGGAGAACTGGAAGAAGTGCCTCGGATTCATGCTCACCCCAAACCAGGGGGACGAGCTGAGGAAGATCGTGAGGAAGGCGGAGGAGAGGGGGGAGAAGGTCAGGCTATTCGCGAGAGTGAGGTCGAGGTTCTACGACGGGGCCTTCGAGAACGTCACAGCCACAATAGATGGCGGCGTCCTCCCCCAAAAGGAGGTCCTCATAACAGCCCACCTCTGCCACTCGAAGCAGAGCGCGAACGACAACGCCTCAGGCCCAGCGGCCTGCCTTGAGGCTGCGAGGGCCCTACAGAAGCTCATCGAGGAGGGCGCGCTCGATCGGCCCAAGAGGACTATAAGGTTCCTCTTCCCCCCCGAGGCGACTGGAGACCACGCCTTCATAGAGAGCAACTGGGAGAACATCCGGAACACTGTGGTCGGCCTGAACGTGAACATGGTCGGCGTCGACCCCGAGCTGGGGAAGAACCCCCTAACAGTCTCCAAGTCCCAGCCCTCCATGCCAACGTTCGGGAACACCCTTGCTGAGCTCATATTGAAGAGGATGGTGAGGGCCTACCCGCCCTTCTGGTGGAGCGTCTCGCCAATAGGGATGAGCGGGGAGCAGGAGGTTTTCAACGACCCCCTCATAGGGGTGGGGATGCCCCACATATCCCACCCCGACGCCTACTGGCACCTGAGCACAGACACCTACCAGAACATATCAGAGGAGGAGATGAGGAAGGCCTCCCTCTTCACCGCCACCTATGCCTACTTCATAGCCGACGCGGGCTTGAAGGAGGCAGTCTGGCTCGCGGGGGAGATAGCCACGGAGGCCAAGAGGGCCATGGCGGAAGAGAGCGAGAAAAGTCTGGCCTCCATCCTGGGAGGCCCCCCCGAGGATGCCGCCTTCTCCATCGAGGATTTCAGGGAGCAGCTGGGGTTCCTCGCGGAGAGGTACTCCGCCTCGATGGACTCCTTGAAGAGGCTCCTAGAAGGCTCAGAGAAGGAGGAGTTCTCACACTACCTCAGTGAGCTTAGGGGCGAACTGGAGAAGGCCGCCAAATTGGAGCACGGGAGGATCGGGAGGGTGGTCGATGAGTTCGCCAAGGTCTGCGGATTCAGGGTCGGCGAGGCCCCCGAGAGGAGGCTGTCCGAGGCTGAGAGGAGGGCTTCCAGGATGGTAGTCAAGAGGCTCTTCAAGGGGGGGCCCGTCCCCATCTACAGCAGGGAGAAGTCCTACATGGACCTCGAAGACCTGGACGCCTTCGACGCCCTGAAGAAGTCGAAGAGGACCCCAGGAAGGACAGACGAGATCCTGGCGACCTACTGGCTCGACGGGGAGAGGAGCCTCTTGGAGGTCTGCGACCTCGTGAGGAAGGAGATCGGTGAGGTCGACGTCGAGTACCTCACTAGGTACTTCCCCTTCATGTCCAAGTTCGGCTGGTTCGAGGTCAGGGAG